>ENA-OQLB01000836-OQLB01000836.1-human-gut-metagenome-genome-assembly--contig:-NODE-836-length-15434-cov-2.285948_pt1 | contig 15434 bp, 29 predicted proteins | sample MGYA00242656_ERZ504813 | MGnify/ENA primary metagenome ERZ504813 (study PRJEB26092, sample SAMD00036388) | human gut metagenome | host: Homo sapiens | study: EMG produced TPA metagenomics assembly of... | reverse complement strand
GTTTTTCTTGTATACTTTAGACAAATTGACATGGAAATGACAAAAAGAGCCCTCTCAGTCACCTCCGGTGACACTGCCCGGGTTGCGGCTCCCAGCGTCTGCTTCGCTGCCGCTCGCATCCTGCTGGCCGCGGCCCCAACAGCTCCTCCCTGTTTCCGCCACTGGCGGCGGTCGTCGCCGTTGCTCCCAGAGGGGGAGCCGCTGGCGTGTCGGTAAGGTCTGCACAAGACGAGAGAAGCTCAGACTGGTCTAAAACAATAGTGCCCCGCTACAGAGGGCAGCGGAGCACTAGCTTTTGCGATATGAGAAATTTAAGCGGTCAGCTCAGAGTGGCCCGGCTTGCCAATGGCTCTCCCTTTGGGAGAGCTGGCGCACCAGCGCCTGAGAGGGCTATTAACGCTTCACGTTGAAAGCAGCCATGCCGGGGTAGACGGCGCTGCCGCCCAGCTGCTCCTCGATGCGCAGCAGCTGGTTGTACTTTGCCACACGCTCGGTGCGGCTGGGTGCGCCGGTCTTGATCTGGCAGGTGTTCAGGGCCACGGCCAGGTCGGCGATGGTGGTGTCCTCAGTCTCGCCGGAGCGGTGAGAGCTGATGGCGGTATAGCCGGCCTTGTGAGCCATCTTGATGCTTCCAGAGTCTCAGATACGGAGCCGATCTGGTTCAGCTTGATGAGGATGGCGTTGCCGGCACCCAGCTGGATGCCCTTGGCCAGACGCTCGGTGTTGGTGACGAACAGGTCGTCGCCCACCAGCTGGACCTTGCCGCCCAGCTCGCGGGTCATCTCCTGCCAGCCCTCCCAGTCCTCTTCGTCCAGACCGTCCTCGATGGAGATGATGGGGTACTTCTCCACCAGCTTCTTCCAGTGTGCGATGAGCTCACTGGAGGTGAACTCGGTGCCGGCCTTGGGCAGCTTGTAGAAGCCCTTGCCTTGGGGCTCTCCACGTCGGAGGAGGCAGCTCCATGGCCAGGCATGAAGTCCCTGCCGGAAGATAACCGGCCTTCTCGATGGCGGCCAGGATGGGTCTCGATGGTCTCCTCGTCGCTGGACAGGTTGGGAGCGAAGCCGCCCTCGTCGCCCACGGAGGTGGCCAGACCCTTTGCCTTCAGGATGGAAGCCAGAGCGTGGAAGACCTCAGCGCACCAGCGCAGGCCCTCCTTAAAGGAAGGTGCGCCCACGGGCATGATCATGAACTCCTGGGTGTCCACGGTGTTGGTGGCGTGTGCGCCGCCGTTCAGGATGTTCATCATGGGGACGGGCAGGCGGTTGCCGTTCACGCCGCCGAGGAAGCGGTAGAGGGGCATGTCCAGCGAAGTGGCAGCAGCGCGGCAGGCAGCGATGGAACGGCCAGAATGGCGTTTGCGCCCAGCTTGGACTTGTCCTTGGTGCCGTCAGCGTCGATCATGGCCTTGTCGATGGCGTAGATGTCGGAAGCATCCATGCCGATGACGGCATCAGCGATGACGGTGTTGATGTTCTCCACAGCCTTGGTGACGCCCTTGCCAGATAGCGGCCTTGTCGCCGTCGCGCAGCTCCAGCGCTTCGAACTCGCCGGTGGATGCGCCGGACGGTGCGCAGCCCCGGGCCACGGTGCCGTCGGCGAGGGTGATCTCAGCCTCAACAGTGGGGTTGCCGCGGGAGTCCAGAATCTCACGGCCCTGAACGTCTACGATCTCAAGATAGTTCATGATTTGTACCTCCATATATAATAGGAATGGATGCGCTCTTCTCATTTGGATAGTATATGCTAACTAACCGATATTATCCTACCATGATTCGGCCCGGGATGCAAGAGGATGCGCGGATGTTAGCTGGAGCAAACTTCAGGAGAGGAAAGTTGTGCAATCTTTTTGTTACTTGTGAATTGCTTTCATGTTCTGTTTTTTTCAGGTGAACAATTTGAAAAAGTAACCAAAAAGCGACGCTTGATTTTGTGAAAAATAGCGAGTTTTGCCCGAAACTCCTCCAAAACTATGGACGATTTGTGAATTGCGGACTTGCACCGAAGTGCTTATAATAAGACGCAAGGAAGCAGAGCTGCTTTGAGGGAAGGGAGCGCTGCTTCCTTAACAGCTTTTCGGGACACTGGCTCATGGGCCGTGCGAAAGGGCTGCAAATAACACGAACGCTTCCAAATATCAGGAGGATATAGACTTATGAAAAACATGATCTCTCGTCGTAACTTTCTGGCTGCTGCCGGTGTCGTGGCTGCTGCCGGTGTTCTGACTGCCTGCGGCGGCTCTTCCAGCACCGCAGCTTCCACTGCTTCCGCTGCCGGTTCTACCGCAGCAGCTGCTTCCGGCGACACCATCAAGGTCGGCGTTATGGGCCCCCTGAGCGGCAACGTCTCCGTTTACGGTCAGGCTGTTGTCAACGGTGCTACCCTGTACCTGAAGCAGGTCAACGCCAACGGCGGCATCAACGGCAAGCAGATCGAGATCCTCACCGAGGACGAGCAGGGCGACGCTACGCAGGCTGTCAACTGCTTCACCAAGATGGTGGACGAGGGGATGACCGCTCTGATCGGCGACGTTACCACCACCCCGACTCTGGCAGTCGCTGCTGAGAGCGCAGACTACAATATGCCCATGGTCACCGCTTCCGCTACCGCTGAGGCTGTCACCTACGATGCCGAGACCGACACCGTGAACGCAAACGTCTTCCGCGCCACCTTCACCGATCCGTTCCAGGGCATCAAGATGGCTGACTACGCATACCAGAAGCTGGGCTACACCAAGGCAGCCGTCATCTTCAAGAAGGGTGCTGACTACAACGAGGGCCTGGCAGAGAACTTCGTCAACGAGTTCGAGTCTCTGGGCGGCACCATCGTCGATCAGGAGAGCTACTCTGAGGGCGACGTGGACTTCAAGACTCAGCTGACCACCATCCTCGGTAAGGACCCCGAGACCGTCTTCTGCCCCAACTACTACGAGGAAGTGGGCCAGATCCTGTCTCAGGCCGAGAGCGTCGGCCTGACCGTTCCGTTCCTGGGCGGCGACGGCTGGGATGGTCTGGAAGGCTACGCCACCAACGATCAGCTGAAGGACACTTACTTCTGCGCCAACTACGCAAAGGCTCCAACCCCGAGTTTGAGGATGCCTACAAGGCAGAGTACGGTCAGGAGTACCCCAACGGCTTCGCTCCTCTGGGCTACGATGCAGCAAAGACCGTCGTCTACGGCCTGCAGGCTGCTGAGGATGCCGGTCTCGAGGCTGGCACCGACGATTACAAGCAGGCTGTCATCGATGCCATTGCCTCCGGCACCATCGACGGCATCACCGGCACCTTCACCTTCGACGAGCATCACGACCCCGTCAAGCAGACCGCTATCCTGACCTATGTGGACGGCAAGCCGGTGCTGAAGGAAATGTTCTGATCCCAGCTTTCTTCCATCGACCGGTGATGGAAGCGCCGCTGAGATCCGAATGATTGCAAATTGACCCGACTGCGGAGAACGCCGGAACAGTATTGCCCCGGTGCTCTCCGCTTTTTTGGAAAAAAGTGTATCCCCACATAAGGCGTGCAACAGCGCCGGAAAGAAAGGAAGTATCCATCCATGACAGTGTTTTTCAGCCAGCTGATCAATGGCCTGTCCCTTGGCAGCATCTATGCACTGATCGCACTGGGCTACAGCATGGTGTACGGCATCATCCTGCTGCTGAACTTTGCCCACGGCGACGTCATCATGGTGGGCGCGTACATGTCCTGGTTCGTCATGAACCAGCTGGGCCTCGGCCCGGTCACGGCGGTCTGTGCCACCATCCTCACCTGTACGCTGCTGGGCGTGGTCATCGAAAAGATCGCCTACACCCCGCTGCGCAGCGCACCCCGTATCTCTCTGCTCATCACGGCCATCGGCGTGTCGTTCTTCCTCGAGTACACGGCTGAGCTGGTCATGGGCTCGGGCGCAAAGGTCATCCCTCTTACTACGACAACAAGACCTTCTATCTGGCAAGGCGCCTCTGGGCCTGACCTCCATTATCACGCTGGTGGTCACCGTGCTGTCCATGCTGGTGCTGACCTTCCTCGTCCAGAAGACCAAGCTTGGCAAGGCCATGCGCGCCGTCTCTGAGGATATGGACGCTGCCCGCCTGATGGGCATCAACGTCAACAGCACCATCTCCTTTACCTTCGCGGTCGGCTCTGCACTGGCCGGCATCGGCTCGGTGCTGTACTGCTGCTCCTACCCGCAGGCCACCCCCACCATGGCTCCATGCTGGGCCTGAAGCCTTCGTCGCCGCCGTTCTGGGCGGCATCGGCTCCATCCCGGGCGCAATGGTCGGCGGCATCGTCATCGGCCTGTGCGAGTGCTTCGTCTCCGCCATCGGCCTGTCTGCCTGGAAGGACGCCGTCACGTTCGCCATCCTCATCATCGTGCTGCTGTTCAAGCCCACGGGCTTCCTCGGCCGCAAGGTGCAGGAAAAGGTGTAAGGAGGGCATGAAGATGAACAAGAATCGCAAAACGCTCAAAATGCCCGTGCGCTACCTCATGAACGCCGTGCTGGTGGTGCTGCTGTTCCTGGCCCTTTCCTACATGACCGGCAGCATGCTCTCCACTTACCAGAACAAGGTGCTCATGACCGTGGGCATCAACATCATCCTGGCTGTGTCCCTGAACGTGGCCACCGGCTATCTGGCCAGCTGCCGCTGGGCCACGCCGGTTTCATGGCCGTGGGTGCTTACACCTGCGCCCTCTTCACCAAGTACAGCCCTCTGCCCGATGGCGTTTCCTTTGCCATCGGCCTTGCACTGGGCGCTGTGATGGCCGGCCTGTTCGGCGTCCTCATCGGCGTCCCGGCCCTCCGTCTGACCGGTGACTATCTGGCCATCCTAACCCTGGGCTTCGGCGAGATCATCCGCATCACCCTGAACAACATCGACGATGTGCTGGGCTACAGCCTGTTCTACGGCTCCAAGGGCCTCAAGAACATCCCCAAGTACTCCAACTTCGCCAATGTCTTCCTCTGTGTGGTCATCACCTGCTTCCTCATCCATGCCATGATGAAGAGCCGCCATGGCCGTGCCGTCCTCGCCATCCGCGACAACGAGATCGCTGCCGAGAGCTGCGGCATCCAGACTACGTATTATAAGGTCATGGCCTTCGCTTTCTCCGCTGCCTTTGCCGGTCTGGCCGGTGGTCTGTACGCCTGCTACATCGGCGTTCTGAACCCCTCCACCTTCGGCTTCATGAAGTCCATCGAGATCCTGGTCATGGTGGTTCTGGGGCGGCATGGGTCCATGCTGGGCTCCATCCTCTCCGCTACCGTCCTGACCATCCTGCCCGAGGCCACCCGCAGCTTTGACAGCTACCGCATGGTCATCTACTCGCTGGTGCTCATCCTGATGATGATCTTCCGTCCGGGCGGACTGCTGGGCAGCTACGATTTCTCCATGAGCCGCATCGTGGAAAAGGTCATGAACGGCGAGCTGTTCCACAAGAAGAATGCTGACAAGGAGGGCGCAGACCATGAGTGAGTTCCAGACGAAGTTACACAGCGTCCCTTCCGGCGGCTTCCTGACCGACCGCGACAAGGATAAAAAGCCCATCCTCGACGTCCGTGAACTGGGCATCGACTTCGGCGGCCTGACCGCCGTGGACGGCTTCAACCTGATGATCGGCCGCAACGAGATCACCGGCTCATCGGCCCCAACGGCGCCGGTAAGACCACCGTCTTCAACCTGCTGACCAACGTCTACCAGCCCACCCGCGGCTCCATCCTCATCGATGGGATGCCCACCGCCGGAAAAAAAGACCTATCAGGTCAACCGGATGGGCGTGGCTCGTACGTTCCAGAATATCCGCCTGTTCAAGGACCTGTCCGTCATCGACAACATCAAGGTGGGCCTCCACGAGTCCATGAAGTACAATCTGGGCTCCTCTCTCATCCGCCTGCCCAACTACTGGAAGGAAGAGAAGCGCTGCACCGAACGTGCCTTCGAGCTGCTGGACATCTTCCACATGGCCGACCTCGCCGATGCACAGGCCGGCAGCCTGCCCTACGGCGCACAGCGCCGTCTGGAGATCATGCGCGCGCTGGCTACCAGCCGAAGCTGCTGCTTCTGGACGAGCCGGCCGCCGGCATGAACCCCTCCGAGACCGCAGAGCTGACGGAGACCATCCGCCGCATCCGCGACGAGTTCAACATTGCCGTCCTCCTCATCGAGCATGATATGAGCCTCGTCATGGGCATCTGCGAGGCATCGCCGTGCTGAACTTTGGCCGCATCATCGCCAAGGGTACGCCGGACGAGATCCGCAACAATCCCCAGGTCATCGAAGCCTACCTGGGCAAGAAGGAGGGCTGAACGATGGCACAGACTTTGCTGAAAGTTGATAATATCAACGTCTTTTATGGCAACATCCACGCAGTCAAGGATGTCTCCTTCGAGGTGAACGAGGGCGAGATCGTCACCCTCATCGGCGCCAACGGTGCCGGTAAGTCCACCACCCTGAAGACCATCTCCGGCCTGCTCCACCCGAAGACCGGCGACGTCCTCTACAAGGGCAAGAGCATCAAGGGCGTCCGCGCTCATAAAATCGTCGAGGCCGGTCTGGCACAGGTGCCGGAAGGCCGTCATGTCTTCCTGCACATGACGGTGGAAGAGAATCTGGACATAGGCGCTTATACCCAGCCTGCTTCCACCATCGCTCCCAACAAGGAGAAGGTCTTTGAGCTCTTCCCCCGCCTGAAGGAGCGCCGCAAGCAGCTGGCCGGCACCATGTCCGGCGGCGAGCAGCAGATGCTGGCCATGGGCCGTGCTCTGATGAGCAACGCCTCCATGCTGATGCTGGACGAGCCCTCCATGGGTCTGTCGCCCCTGCTGGTGCAGGAGATCTTCGACATCATCCAGAACATCCACAAAGAGGGCATGACCATCCTGCTGGTCGAGCAGAACGCACAGATGGCCCTTTCCGTGGCAGACCGCGCCTACGTCCTCGAGACGGGCCGCGTGGTCATGGATGGCACCGGTGCTGAGCTGCTGACCAACGAGCGTGTCCGCAGCGCATATCTGGGCGGTTGAATTACAAAAAGTAAAAGAGGCGTGACCGCAAGGTCACGCCTTTTTTGTTGTGGAAAATCATTGGATGATGGATTTGTAGTAGTTCCCGAAATCGGCAAGGGCATCAATGATGGGAAGCATCTCTCTGCCGAGCTGGTCAGGCCATACTCCACGTGAGGGGCGTTTCGTGATAGTCGTGTCGGTAGGCGAGCCCGTCGTCGATCATCTGCCGTAAGCTGTCCGTCAAAACTTTCTGAGAGATTCCCTCCAGATCTCTTTGCAGTTCGTTGAACCGCCATGGGCGGGTCTTGAGATTGCGCAGGATCAGCAGCTTCCACTTGCCGCCGATGAGGGAGACTGCAGTGGCCACGGGGCAGGCGGGCAGTTCTTCTTTTGTTTTCATGGCATCACACCTCCGAGAACATCATAACATATTCTTTTTAATATGTACAGTTATAAAAAGGTGCGTACTTGTTTTAGAGTGTGCTCCGGCTTAAACTATACACAGGCGAGCGAGAGCGCAATATCCTTTGGAGGTAAAAGAGATGGAAAACTATACGAAAACGAATATCGGCAGCGAGGCAAGAGTGGAACTTCACGAAAAATTGGGCCTGACGGGTGCGGAGGTCAGCATCAACCAGCTCCCGGCGGGCGCAGGGGTGCCTTTTGTGCACGCCCACAGGAACAATGAAGAGATCTACGGTATTATTGCAGGGAAGGGCAAAGCGTTATCGATGGGAAGGAGATCGCTCTGACCGCTGGCGACTGGCTGAAAGTTGCTCCGGCAGCAAAGCGTCAGTTCTCTGCTGCCGCAGATGAGGGCATTACCTATATTTGCATTCAGGTGAAGGAACACTCTCTGGGTGGCTTTACCGCTGAGGATGCCGTTATCTTCTGATAGAAAGAGCCGGAAACGATAAACCCCCTGTACATTTCTGTACAGGGGGTTTGTCGTGCCGGAATTATATCAGCTGGTATACCGTGCGGTCTCCAGCAGCTCCTCGGCCCGCTTGACCTGTTCCGCCGTGGGCGGGACAGCGTCGGGCAGGGGATAAGGGATGCCGAGCTTCTGCCACTTGAAGAGGCCCAGCGTGTGGTAGGGCAGTACCTCCACCCGCTGCACCGTCTTGAGGGACGAGATGAACTCTGCGGTCTTCCGCAGGCCGTCTTCGTCGTCCGTCAGGCCGGGGACGAGGACATGGCGTATCCAGAGCGGCACGCCGAGGTCGGAGATGTGGCGCGCCATCGCAAGGATGTTCGCGTTGTCCCTGCCGGTGAGCCTGCGGTGCTTCTCCGGGTCGATCTCCTTCAAATCGAGGATGACGAGGCTGGTGGACTTCATCAGCCGGTCAAAATCGGCCAGATACGCCGCATCGTCGGGGCGGAAGGCTGACCGGCGGTGTCCAGAGCCGTATGCACGCCCTTGGAGCGTGCCAGCTCGAAGAACGCCGTCAGGAACTCCATCTGGCGCAGCGGCTCGCCGCCGCTGACCGTGATGCCGCCCCTTTTGCCCCAGTAGTTGCGGTAGCGCCACGCCCGCTGGAAGAGCTTGTCCACCGTCCATTCCTCGCCGCCCTCAGCCCATGTCTCCGGGTTGTGGCAGTATTTGCACCGCAGGGCGCACCCCTGCAAAAAGACGACGAAGCGGACGCCGGGGCCGTCCACAGAGCCGAAAGTCTCCAGCGAGTGGACGTATCCGATGGGGTTACAGAGCTGCATGGCAGGTACGGGAGATGACGTCCATCTGCTGCTCGCGGGTCAGGTCGATGAATTTGACGGCGTAGCCGGAGACACGGATGGTGAAGTTTGCGTACTCCTCCTTCTCGGGGTGCTCCATAGCGTCGATGAGCTTCTCCTTGCCGAAGACATTGACGTTCAGGTGGTGCGCGCCCTGGTCGAAGTAGCCGTCCATGACCTGCACCAGATTCTCAACGCGCTCGCCCTCGCTGTGGCCCAGAGCATCGGGGTTGATGGTCTGGGTGTTGGAGATGCCGTCCAGAGCCAGTGATAGGGAAGCTTGGCCACGGAGTTCAGAGAGGCCAGCAGGCCGTTCTGCTCTGCGCCGTAGCTGGGGTTGGCACCGGGTGCGAACGGGGTGAAGGCCGCACGGCCATCGGGCAGAGCGCCGGTGTACTTGCCGTAGACCACGTTGGAGGTGATGGTCAGGATGGAGGTGGTAGCCTCGGAGTTGCGGTAGGTGTGGCGCTTCTTGATCATCTCAAGGAAGGTGCGCAGCAGCCAGACGCCGATCTCGTCGGCACGGTCATCGTCGTTGCCGTACTTCGGGAAGTCGCCCTCGATCTCGAAGCCGGTGGCAAGACCCATCTCGTCGCGCACGGCCTTGACCTTGGCGTACTTGATGGCGCTCAGGGAGTCGATGACGTGGGAGAAGCCGGCGATGCCGGTGGCGAAGGTGCGGCGGACTTCGGTGTCGATGAGGCCATCTCAGCCTCTTCGTAGTAGTACTTGTCGTGCATATACTGGATGAGGTTCAGCACGTTGACGTACAGGCCGGCCAGCCAGTCCAGCATCTGGACGTACTTGGGCAGCACCTCGTCGTAGTTCAGGTACTCGCCGGTGATGGGGGCGTAGTTGGGGCCGCACTGCTCGTGGCTCTTCTCGTCCACGCCGCCGTTGATGGCGTAGAGCAGGCACTTTGCCAGGTTGGCGCGTGCGCCGAAGAACTGCATCTCCTTGCCGGTCTGGGTAGCAGACACGCAGCAGCAGATGGAGTAATCGTCGCCCCAGACGGGCTTCATGACGTCGTCGTTCTCGTACTGGACGGAGCTGGTGTTGATGGACACCTTGGCGGCGTACTTCTTGAAGTTCTCAGGCAGAGCAGAGGAGTACAGAACGGTCAGGTTCGGCTCCGGTGCAGGGCCCATGTTCTCGAGGGTATGCAGGAAGCGGTAGCAGTTCTTGGTGACCATGCTGCGGCCGTCCATGCCGATGCCGCCCACTTCCAGCGTTGCCCAGACGGGGTCGCCGGAGAACAGCTGGTTGTAGCTGGGGATGCGGGCGAACTTGACCATGCGGAACTTCATGACCATGTGGTCGATGAGCTCCTGAGCTTCGCTCTCGGTCAGGATGCCCTTGTCCAGATCGCGCTGGATATAGATGTCGAGGAAGGTGGAGATGCGGCCCACGCTCATAGCGGCACCGTTCTGGGTCTTGATGGCGGCCAGATAGCCGAAGTACAGCCACTGGCAGGCTTCCTTGGCGGTCTTGGCGGGCTGAGAGATGTCGCAGCCATAAGCCTCGGCCATCTTCTTCATGCCCTTCAGGGCGCTGATCTGGCGTGCGATCTCCTCGCGCAGGCGGATGACGTCATCGGTCATGGTGCCGTCGCCGCAGTTGGCGAAGTCTTCCTGCTTGAACTTGATGAGGCGTCGATGCCGTACAGTGCCACACGGCGGTAGTCGCCGACGATACGGCCGCGGCCATAGGTGTCGGGCAGGCCGGTGATGATGTGGGTGTGGCGGGCGGTCTTCATTTCGGGGGTATAGGCGTCGAACACAGCCTGATTGTGGGTGCGGGTGTAGTCGGTGAAGATCTTGTGCAGCTCTTCAGAGGCTGGTAGCCGTAGGTGGTGCAGGCCTGCTCCGCCATCTTGATGCCGCCGTAGGGCATGAATGCACGCTTCAGGGGCTTGTCGGTCTGCAGGCCGACGATCTGCTCAAACTCTTTCAGGCTCTCGTCGATGTAGCCGGGGCCGTATGCGGTCAGACCGCTGACGACCTCGGTCTCCATATCCAGCACGCCGCCCTTGGCACGCTCGGCCTTCTGCAGCTTCTGCAGTGCGCCCCAGAGCTTATCGGTGGCCTCGGTGGGGCCAGCCAGGAAAGACTCGTCGCCGTCATAAGGGGTGTAGTTCTTCTGGATAAAGTCGCGGACGTGACTTCCTCTTTCCAGATGCGGCCCTCAAAGCCTTCCCACTGTTCAAAATTGATCATTGGAACCTCCTTGCTCCGTTCCTGACGCTCCGACCAATCTGCTTTGCAATAATTGGTTAGAGCGGTCTAACTGTTCCGCCTTAAAAAAGCCGCCGATTGCGGTTTCTGAAAGACAGGGTGGTACAGGGCGCAGAGGTATTTGGATGGCAACCCCTGCGCTGTTTATGAGCCGCTGCAGACAGGCAATCGAGTCCGACTGCAACGGCCTGACAATATAATAACAGTGATTCTCAGAAAAAGCAAGAGGGAACCTGTGGATTTTCTACAAGAGATGGCGGTTTTTGTTATGAAAAATGCTCATGGAGGCCGCCGGAGAAAAAATTTTTGAAAATTTGAAAAACGGGCTTGACAGTCATGACAAACTATGGTATCCTGTTGTCACGGCGAGGTTAGTTAAACCTAACTGAAGCTTTTCCGATTCACTGCAAAGGGATGCCTGCAACTCTCTTTGAGGCGATTCGGTTCCTCCATTCCATTCTCCTATCTATTGGAAAGAGAAAGCGGCTTATGGTTTGCTCCGCTTTCCCTGCGCACAGCGCGGGGCGCTCTGGTACGGCGCTCTGTGCAAAAAGAACAAAATGCGGGACACACAGACTTGACACCTGTGCGCCCCGCTTTTTGTTTTGCAAAGGCTCTCCCTTTGGGAGAGCTGGCGCGAAGCGCCTGAGAGGGCAAGGACGCTGACAAAGAATGGGAGACGCAGTGATAATCGAGCTCTAACAAAAACACAGCTTATCGCTGCGCAGAGATTCTTTCCTCTGTGGCTTGCCTCTCCGTCACCTCCGGTGACACCTCTCCCAAAGGGAGAGGCATAACGTCGGCGATGACAGATAGAAAGAGCTGTCTCTTGACACGATAAGCAGGTGTACTATAATAAGGTGTGTCGGAAAAACGAGAAAAGTTGTTTTTCTTCGGAACGATAAAATGGGAGGAAATGAATGAAAAAATTAGCGAGGGCCATCGTGAAGATGCGCAGGCTCATCCTCATCGCGGCGGTCCTGCTGCTCATCCCGGCGGCAGTGGGAGCCATCGCCACGCCCATCAACTACGACATCCTTTCTTACCTGCCTCAGCAGCTGGACTCCCGCGTGGGCCAGCTGCTGCTGGAAACGGATTACCATCTGGCCTCCACCAACATGATAACCGTGGAGGGGATGCCCACCAACGAGCTGCTGGCCATGAAGGCCGAGATCGACGAGGTGCCGGACGTGCTGAACACCTTCTGGCTCAGCGACGTGCTGGACCCGGCGGTGCCGACGGAGATGCTGCCGGCGGATGTCCAGCAGTTTATGTTCGGCAAGAACGACTCCACCATCCTCATCGTCCAGCTGGGCGGCTCCAGCGTCAGCGAGGAGACGATGCAGGCCGTGGCCCAAATCAAGAAGATACTCCGGAAGAATTGCTTCTTCGGCGGCATCAGCGTCATCCTGAGCGACACCAAAGAGCTGGTCATGGGCGAGATGCATGGTATGTGCTCTGCGCCGTGGGCGGCTGTCTGCTGGTGCTGTTCCTCTCGCTGGAAAGCTGGCTCACGCCGTTTTTGTTCATGCTGGGGCTGCTCTTCCCGCTGGTCTATAACTTTGGCACGAATATTTTCCTCGGTCAGGTCTGCTTTATCACCGTGTCGCTGGCGGCGGTCTTGCAGCTGGGCGTGACGATGGACTTCTCCATCTTCCTGCTCCACCGCTACGACGAGGAAAAGGAGCTCTGTGCCTCCAACGAAGAGGCCATGGAGAACGCCATCTGTAAGACCATGAGCGCCATCACGGCGTCCAGCCTGACGACCATCGCGGGCTTTCTGGCCCTCTGCGCCATGCAGCTGGCGCTGGGCGCAGACCTCGGCATCGTCATGGCAAAGGGCGTGGCGCTGGGCGTCATCTGCACCATCGTCATCCTGCCCTCGCTCATTCTCTTCTTCGATAAGTGGGTGGAAAAATACCGCCACCGCACCTTTGTACCCAAGCTCACCCGCCTGAGCCATTTTGTTTCCAAGCACCCGATGCCCGTCGTGGTGGTGTTCGTCCTGCTGATGATCCCCTTCGGCTGGCTCAGAGCAAGACCGAGATTTACTACAACATTTTTGCCGCTCTTCCGCAGGATATGCCCGGCATCGTGGGTACGAACAAGCTGGGCGAAGACTTCGGCATGATGACCAACCACTTCATCCTCGTGCGGGAGGAGCTGACCGCCTCTCAGGTGTCCACCCTCTGCGATGAGATAAAGGAGGTGGACGGCATCACCCAGGTGGTGAGCCTCGACTCCATCACCGGCCCGGGCTTTGAGACGGAGCTTCTGCCCGACGAGCTGGTGAACATCGCCCAGAACGGCGGTTACAAGCTCATCCTTCCAATGGCCGTTATAAGTCGGGCAGCGACGCGCTGAACGCGCAGGTGGACGAGCTGGTCCGCCTCGTCAAGGAGGCAGACCCCGAGGGCTCGTCACCGGCGAGGGTGCCATGGTGAAAGACCTCGTGGAGATCGCCGACGAGGACTTCAAAAATGTCAACATCTGGTCCGTCGCGGCGGTGCTGGTCATCATCGCGCTGTCCTTCCGCAGCCTGTCGGTGCCGATTCTGCTGGTGGCCAGCATCGAAGCGGCCATCGCCATCAATATGGGCATCCCGTACTTTATCGACGACTCGCTGCCCTTCATCGCCAGCATCGTCATCGGCACCATCCAGCTGGGCGCGACGGTGGACTACTCCATCCTCATGACCACCCGCTACCGCGAAGAGCGGCTGGCCCTCCGCTCGCCCAAGGCGGCGGCACAGCAGGCCCTCGAGCACTGCAGCCAGAGCATCCTGACAAGCGGCCTGACCTTCTTCGCGGCCACCTTCGGCGTCGCGGTCATCAGCAAGGTGGAGCTGCTGAAAAGCATCTGTATGCTCATCTCCCGGGGTGCGCTCATCAGTATGGTGGTCATCCTGCTGGTGCTGCCCGCCGGCCTGATGCTGCTGGACGGCCTCATCTGCCGCACCACCTACCACTGGCTCAACGCCCCCAACGCTGCAAAGGAGTGAATGCTATGAGAAAAACTCAGAATTTTCTGCGCCGCGCTGGCTCTGCGGCGCTTGCCCTGACCCTGACGGTCAGCCTCTGTCAGCCCGCCTTTGCGGCGGCCAAGGCCCCCTTCTCGAAGGATGAGACGGTGTATGCCGTCATGGCAGCGGACGGCTCTGTCACCAAGACCACCGTCAGCGAGCATCTTTACAATGCCGACGGCCTCGCCGGTGTGGAGGACAGGTCCACCCTGAAAAATATCGTGAACACCGAGAGCTTTGCCGAGTACACCCGGAACGGCGATACCCTCGTCTGGAACACCGACGACACCGATGTCTACTACAAGGGCGAGACGGACCGTCAGCTGCCCATCTCTGCCAAAGTGACCTACACGCTGGACGGCAGGACCGCCCCGCTCAGCGAGCTTCTGGGCCGGAGCGGCCACCTCGTGCTCACCATCGACCTGACCAACCATGAGACCGGCAAGGTGACCGTGAACGGCAAAGAGCGCACCATCGTCACCCCGCTGGTCACGGCGGTGGGCGTCCTGCTGGGCGAGGATGCCGGCAATGTCAACGCCGTGAACGGCCTGCTAGAAAGTGCGGCCAAGAGCAGCGTGGCGGCCTTCGTCACCCTGCCGGGCGTGAAGGATTCCCTCGACGGCCTGCTTCCCGAACAGGTGAACGGCGTGGCCGAGTACTTACAGGACAGCGTGACCGTGGAGGCCGACGTGGAGTCGCTGACGGCGCCTCAGATCCTGCTGGCCTGCGCGGCGAGCGCCGAGGCACTGGGGCAGGGGGATGAGTCTTCGACCTCGACAGCCTCAACGATTTGACCGACGGCATCGCGGCGCTGAATGATGCCATGAACCAGCTGCTGGACGGTGCGTCGCAGCTGAAAGCGGGCGCGGCACAGCTTGCCGCCGGTTCGCTGGCTCTGCTGGATGGGGCCAGCCAGCTGGACAGCGGCCTCGGCCAGCTGACGGAAGGGCTGGACACCCTGACGTCCAACAACGCCGCCCTGACTTCCGGCGCGCAGAAGGTGGCCGACGGCGTGCTGGACTCCGCCAGCCAGACCCTCATGGAGAACGGCCTCATCGACACCCCCATGACGTGGGATACCTATGAAGCCGTCATTGACGACATCCTCTCGCTGGGCGACAAGACGCTGGCGGCAGGCCGCAGAAGATGGTGCGCACCATCTGGGAGCAGCGTCCCCAGTTCCAAGGCCAGCAGCTGGACATCGCGCTCTACCTCGCGGCCACCCGGACCGGCCACGACCTTGAGGCCGCTCTGCGCCTGATGCAGAGCTTCTCGCCCGATTTCATCATGGCTGGCTGAAAAAGCTCACCGACAGCGACGCCCAGCAGAAGATCCACGACGAGCTGGTCTATCAGACCGCCAACAGCGAGGATATAGCCAGTGTCCGCGCCCTGAAAGAAAATCTGGGCCAGATCCAGCTCTTCGTGTCCAGCGTCGGCCG
>ENA-OQLB01000835-OQLB01000835.1-human-gut-metagenome-genome-assembly--contig:-NODE-835-length-15445-cov-1.710406_pt1 | contig 15445 bp, 20 predicted proteins | sample MGYA00242656_ERZ504813 | MGnify/ENA primary metagenome ERZ504813 (study PRJEB26092, sample SAMD00036388) | human gut metagenome | host: Homo sapiens | study: EMG produced TPA metagenomics assembly of... | reverse complement strand
CTGTGGAGGGCAGGCGTTCATGCGGGAAGAGGCTCGGAGGCCGCAACCGTTGTCCATGTGTGTTCCGGATTCCGGCGCAGCTTTTCCGGGGCTTTTACGGGGCAGCGGGAGGGATGTCCCGCTCCGGGGCAGAGGGCTGTGTCGTGCAGGGTGTCACAGATGCTGCCGCGCCGCCGGGCGGAGAGGCTTTTCCTCCGGGTGCGGCAGGCTTCCCGCTCTGCCTGCCCGAAGAAATCACCGCCGAAAGTCCTGTAAAGTTATTGTTCTTTACAGCATTTTCTTCTTTATTTCCGCCATTTTCATGTTCATTGGATACATCGTTCTCTTTCTCGCTGTCAAAGACGAACTGTCTCTCCCCTGTACCCGGCTGGCTCAGTGCCAGCTTGACGGCATGGTAGACGAGGTCGAAGATGTCGTTTTCCCGGGCAAAGCGGACTTCTGTTTTTGCCGGATGGACGTTGACATCCACAAGGTCGGCGGGCATCTCGAGAAGCAAGATCCCTCCAGGAAACTTCCCCTGCATCATAGTGCCTTGAACGCCATTTCCATGCCCGCCATCATGGTGCGGTTGCGGACATAGCGGCCATTGATATAGAAATACTGCATACTGCGGCTGGCGCGGCAGCTGCGGGGCTGGGTGATGAGACCCCAGACGCGGTAGACGCCCTCACGGTTATCCACCTCCACGAGTCACGGCTGAACTCCCGGCCCAGCACGGCGTAAGCTGCGCTGCGGAGCTGGCCTCACCGGGGGTGACATACTGCAGTTTGCCCTCGCGGATGAACTTGAAGCTCACCTCGGGGTGGCTCAGGGCCAGATGGCCCACGATGTCGGCCACGAAAGTACCCTCGCTGGAATCCTTTTTGAGGAACTTCATCCGGGCGGGCGTGTTGAAAAGAGGTCACAGACCCGGATGGTGGTGCCGACGCCTCGCGCACCCGGCTCGATGGGCTGCTCTTCCCCGCCCTCGATACGGTAGAGGGAAGCGCACTCGTCGGCTCGGTGCGGGTGAGCACTTCGACGCGGGCCACGCTGGCGATAGAGGCCAACGCTTCGCCGCGGAAGCCCAGCGTGTGGATGCTGGTGAGGTCGTCTTCCGTCCGGATCTTGCTGGTGGCATGGCGGATGAAGGCCGTGGGGATGTATTTTGCCTCGATGCCGGTGCCGTTGTCGCTGATTTCAATCAGACGGACGCCGCCCGACTCGATCGAGACGGTGATTTGAGACGCACCGGCGTCGATGGAGTTTTCCAGAAGCTCCTTGACGACCGATGCGGGCCGCTCGACCACCTCACCGGCGGCAATGAGTTCCGCCGTGTGCTTGTCGAGAACATGTATCTCTGCCATTCGTTTCCCTCCGTTTCAAATAAAATCAGCCATTCAGGCTGCCGCTCAGGGTCTTTTTCAGCTCGTAGAGGAAGTTCAGCGCCTCGATGGGGGTCAGGGTCTCAACGTCCAGTGCCTCGAGCTTTTCCATCATCTCGCTGGGGACGGCAGGCGAAGAATACTCCTGCAGGGCGTCGAAATCCATCTGCTCCACTTTGTTCTTCGGGGCAGACGCTTCCAACGTGCGCAGCACCTCGTGGGCGCGGCGGGTCACGGTGCCGGGCAGACCGGCCAGCTTCGCCACCTCGATGCCGTAGCTGTCGTCGGCGGGGCCGCGGATGATGCGGCGGAGGAACGTGATGTCCTCTCCCCTCTTTTTGACTGCGATGTTGTAGTTTTTGACGCCCTCGATGGCCCCTTCCAGGTCCGTCAGCTCGTGGTAATGGGTGGCGAAGAGGGTCTTGCAGCCGAGGTCCTTGGCCGGGTCGGAGATGTGCTCCACGACGGCCCGGGCGATGCTCATGCCGTCGAAGGTAGAGGTGCCGCGGCCAATTTCGTCCAGCACAACGAGGCTCTTGGGGGTAGCGTTCTTGAGAATTTCGGCCACCTCGGTCATCTCGACCATGAAGGTGGACTGGCCGGCGGCAAGGTCGTCCGATGCGCCGATGCGGGTAAAGATGGCGTCCACGACGCCCACATGACAGCTGGACGCCGGGACGAAGGAGCCGATCTGCGCCATCAGAGCGATAAGGGCGTTCTGGCGCATATACGTCGATTTTCCTGCCATATTCGGGCCGGTGATGATGAGACAGCGGTCGGTGGTGCAGTTGAGTTTGGTATCGTTGGGGACGAAGAGGCTGCCTTTCAGCATCTGCTCCACCACCGGGTGGCGGCCCTCGGTGATGGTAAGCTCGTCGCTGTCATCCACCACAGGGCGGCAGTAGTTGTTTTCAGCGGCCACCTGCGCCAGCGCCGCCAGCACGTCCAGCTCGGCCACAGCATTTGCCGTTCGCTGGATGCGGTCGAGCTGACCGCCGATCGTTTCCAGCAGTTCCGAGAAGAGCCGGTGCTCCAGTGCAATGAGACGCTCATGCGCACCTAAGATCTTGCTTTCCAGCTCTTTCAGCTCCTGGGTGATATAGCGCTCGCCGGAGGTGAGGGTCTGCTTGCGGATGTAGGTCTCGGGGACCATGGATTTGTAGGAGTTGCTGACTTCGATGTAGTAGCCGAAGACGTGATTGTAGCCGATCTTCAGCTTGGGGATTCCGGTCTCCTGCCGCAGGCGCGTTTCCAGCTGGGCGAGGACGCCCTTGGTGTTGTCCCGGATGGAGCGCAGCTCGTCCACCTCGGGGTGGTAGCCTTTGGCGATGACGCCGCCGTCCTTGAGGGTGGAGGGCGCTTCCGGGTCGATGGCGGCGAGAATGGCCGTCTTCACATCGTCCAGCAGGTCGATCTGTCCCGCAAGCGCAGTCAGCTCCGGGCAGCCGCAGCTCTCGGCTGCGCCCGCAGTTCCGGCAGGCGCTCACAGGTCTGGGCCATCGTGTAGATCTCCTTGGGGGTGGCGGAGCCGTAGACCGCGCGGGTCATCAGGCGCTCGAGGTCGGCGATGTAGTGGAGCTGTTCGATCAGATCGCCCCGCTGCATGGTCTGGTTCACGAGGCTTTCCACCGCGTTTGAGGCGGCGGTTGATGGCGGCGCTGGAAATGAGCGGCTGCTCGATCCAGCTGCGGAGCATCCGCTTGCCCATGGCGGTGCTGGTCTTGTCCAGCACCCAGAGCAGCGTTCCCCGCTTTTCGCGGCCCCGCAGCGTCTCGGTCAGCTCGAGATTTGCCCGGGTGACCGGCGACAGCTCATGAACTGAGCTTCATTGTATGTGATGACCGTTTTCAGGCGCTCGACGCCTTTAATTTGCGTATCATGGAGATATTCCAGCAGAGCGGCCATTGCCAGGCGGACAAGGCCGTCTTCTGCGATGCCGGTCTTTGCGGCCCAGTCGCGGCCAAACTGGTTCTCGAGGGAGATGGCCACGAGGCCCGGGGCGTACCGCTCCTCTTCCACCAGCTCGACGGCGCATTCCATATTCTTTTTGATGTAAGCGGTAATTTCCCGGCAGTCCAGCAGGCCCGGATTCATCAGCACCTCGCTGGGGTGGTAACGGCAGAGTTCCGCAATGACCGCCGGGGCGATCTTTTCCCGCTTGAGCTCTGTGATATGGGCCGTGCCGGTGGAGACATCCGCAAAGCAAAGGCCCGCTGCGCCGCCTTTCAGAAAAATACTCGCAATGTAGTTATTTTTGTCGTCCTGAAGCATGCTGCTCTCGATGACGGTGCCGGGCGTGACCACGCGGATGATGTCGCGTTTCACAAGACCCTTGGCCTTGGCCGGGTCTTCCATCTGCTCACAGATGGCGACCTTGTAGCCCTTCGAGATGAGGCGGGCCACATAGCCCTCATAGCTGTGGAACGGTACGCCGCACATGGGCGCGCGCTCTTCGAGGCCGCACTGCTTGCCCGTGAGGGTCAGATCCAGCTCCCGCGAGACTGTGAGCGCATCGTCGAAGAACATCTCGTAGAAGTCACCGATGCGGTAGAAAAGAATCTCATCCTTATGTTGTTTTTTGATCTCCAGATATTGCTGCATCATGGGCGAAAGCTCTGCCATGACCGTTCACCTTCCTCCCCTAGTTGTCGGTTTGCCATCCAAAACCGCCTGTTGCAAGCAAAACGCGGCCCTGCATTGCACAGCCGCGTTTTGTGTTTCATGGTTTAAGCCTTAGTGGCAGCCGCCGCAGGTGGAGCAGCTGCCGGTGCAGGAAGCGGAAGGCTCCTGCACGGTCATGGGGTCGCCGCCGTTCATTGCAGTGTTGATGATGGCGTCGATATAGTTCACGAGGGCCTCGCAGTCGCGCTTTGCCTCGTTGTAGGCCACCATGCCGTCATCGGCCATGATCTTGCCGTAGAGGTCGTTCACCTTCTGGTTCAGCTCGGCGATGCGCTCATCGCTGCGCTCGGGCTTGCCGATCTCGTTGTTCAGGTCCATGCGGGCCAGATTGAACTCGCCGATGAGGTTCTGCAGTTCCTCGTCCTTGTCGTTCATCTTGCGGGCCTGGTCCATAGCCAGATAGCGGGAGTCGGTCTGAAGTGCCATGGCGGCACGCTTGAAAAGGTCGATGCAATCCATTGTAGTAGTCTCCTTTTATCGTTCCTGTGTTATATATTAGGATAGTGTATCCAGAATATCAATATTATTCCGAAAGCTCGCCCAGCAGGACGGTGGCACGGGCGCTGTGAGGCGCACCATCGCATAGCTGCCCATGAGGCGGAGTCAGCCTTGAACTCGACGGTAAGGTTGTTGTCGAGACGGCCCGAGAGGGTGTCTTCATTGCGGCCATAGCCTCCACGAGGACGCGGACGGTCTGGCCCACCTGAGCCTTCACGAGGGCCATTGCGATGTCGTCCTGAACTTTGAGCAGGCGGGTCATGCGGTCGGTCTTCTCCTTGCGGGGGGTGGGGTCGGGCATATCTGCCGCCTTGGTGCCGGTGCGCTTGGAGTAGATGAAGGTAAACAGCTGCATATAGCCCACCTTCTGCACCAGCTCGAGGGTCCTCTGGAAGTCCTCTTCGGTCTCACCGGGGAAGCCCACGATGATGTCGCTGGAGAAGGTGATGCCGGGGACCTTCTTCCGGGCATACTCGATGAGCTCGAGGTAGTGCTCCACGGTATAGTGACGGTTCATCTGGACAAGCAGACGGTCCGAGCCGCACTGCACCGGCAGATGCAGATGCTTGCAGATCTTCGGCTGGGCCGCGATGGTGTCGATGAGCTTGAAGCTGGCGTCCTTCGGGTGGCTGGTCATGAAGCGGATGTGGTAGTCGCCCGGGACGGTGCAGAGCAGGTTGAGCAGGTCGGAGAAATCCACCTGCTCCTCAAGGCCCTTGCCGTAGCTGTTGACATTCTGGCCCAGAAGGGTGATCTCCTTGTAGCCTGCCTCCACGAGACTCTTGAACTCGGCGAGGATGTCGCCGGGCTTGCGGCTCTTTTCGCGGCCGCGGACGTAAGGCACGATGCAGTAGGTGCAGAAGTTGTCACAGCCATACATGATGGGCAGCCAGGCACGGAACTCGCTCTCGCGGCGGATGGGGATATTCTCCACGATGACGGGGCGCTGAGCCGGCTCCATGAGCACCCGCTTGTGCTTGTGCAATTTCTGGGCGATGAGCCGGGGCAGCGTGTCGATGCCGTCCACGCCGAACACGAGGTCCACATAGGGGTAGCTCCGGCGCAGCTTTTCCACGACGTGCTTCTGGTTGGCCATGCAGCCGCAGAGGCCGATGATGAGGCCGTGCTTCTTCTCTTTCAGGCCCTTGAGCACCCACGTTACCGAAAACACGCTGCTCGGCGTGCTCACGGACGGCGCAGGTGGTGAAAAGGATGAGGTCGGCGTCCTCGGGCTTGTCACACAGGCCGTAGCCGATGTCCATCAGCACGCCCTTGATGCGCTCGCCGTCGTTGACATTCTGCTGGCAGCCGTAGCTGTGGACGAAGGCCAGCGGCGGGGTGTCATAGGCCAGCTTGACCAGCTCTGCCGCCGCGTTGTTATGTTCAAATGCTATGTACTCCAATGAAACCATCCTTCTCTGCCTCCGGGGTCACACCTCCGGCAGCAGACATACTGATACTATAAAGAAAGCTCTTTATAGTATACCTTTTTGGCCTTGGAGAGCAAGAGCTTATTTTTACTGAGCCTGCTTGGCGGCGCACGCCTCGCACAGGCCGAACAGCACCACGGCGCAGTCCTGCACGACGCCCTTCTGGTTGCGCACCAGCTTCATCACCTGCTTTTCGTCCACGTCGGCGTCCACGACTCTGCCGCAGCAGTTGCAGTAGAGGTGGCTGTGCCAGCAGCGTGTGGTCGAAGCGGTCAGCCTTGCCCGGGATGGAGACGCGGCGGACGCGGCCTGCATCTACGAGGCTGTTGAGGTTGCGGTAGACGGTACCAAGCTCAGCCGGGACATTCCCTGACTGCCAGGTCGAAAATCTCCTCGGCGGTAGGGTGGTCGCAGAGCTGCTCCACCTTCTGCAGTACCAGCTCGCGCTGTTTGGAATAACGCATGGTCTTTCTTCCTTTTTCTGGAGGGGGTGTGTATCGGGATAAAGGCCGGGGTCAGAGCTTATCTTCCCCCTTGATCTTCGCCCAGTAGCTCGGGCGGCCTGTTCGGCGCGGTTGTCGCCGAACGTATAGTATTTCACATCCTTGAGCAGGTCGGGCAGATATTGCTGGTCCACCCAGTGGTTCTCATAGTCGTGGGCGTACTTGTAGTTCTGGCCCTTGACGGCAGCATCCTCGCCGTCGAAGTGCTTGTTCTGCAGCTGGCGCGGGATGGGGCCGGTGCGCCCCGCCTGCACATCGGCGATGGCCGCATTGATGGCGTCGTGGGCGCTGTTGGATTTCGGGCTGGTTGCCACGAGAATGACGGCATCGGCCAGCGGGAGCCGGGCTTCCGGCAGACCCACCATGTTGGCTGCGTCCACTGCCGCCTTGACGATGGGGATGATCTGCGGGTATGCAAGGCCCACGTCCTCACAGGCGCAGACCATCAACCGGCGGCAGGCCGAGGCAGGTCGCCCGCTTCCAGCAGACGGGCCAGATAGTGGAGGGCGGCGTTGGGGTCGGAGCCGCGCATGGACTTCTGGTAGGCCGACACGATGTCGTAGTGGTCGTCGCCGTCCCGGTCGTACCGCATGGCCGTGCGGCGGGTGACCTGCTGTATCATCTCGAGGGTGATGTGCTTTCCGGTTCCGTCCACGGGGGCCGCCGTCACCACGAAATCGAGACAGCCCAGCGCCTTGCGCAGGTCGCCGCCCGCACTCTCGGCGAGGTAGGCGCAGGCGTCCTCGTCCATCACGACAGGCTGTGATTCCGACTCCGAGAGCTTTTTCAGAGCGTTGCGGATGCCTCGCTCCACGTCGGCGGCAGAGAGGGACTTGAACTCGAATACCGTACAGCGGGACAGCAATGCATTATAGATGTAAAAGTAAGGGTTCTCGGTGGTGGAGGCAATGAGGGTGACAGAACCGTCCTCGATGCACTCCAGCAGGCTCTGCTGCTGCTTTTTGTTGAGGTACTGTATCTCGTCGAGGTAGAGCAGGATGCCCCCTGCCCCGGCCAGCGTGCCGATGTCCTTCAGCACTGCTTTGATGTCGCCGGTGTCGCAGGAAGTACCGTTGAGCTTATGGAGGGTCATGCCGCTGTTCTCGGCGATGATGCGGGCGACGGTGGTCTTGCCCGTGCCGGAGGGGCCGTAGAAGATCATGTTGGGGATACGTCCGCTCTCGATGGTGCGGCGGAACACCTGTCCCTCGGCCAGAAGATGCTGCTGGCCGCAGACATCGGCCAGCGTTTTGGGGCGCAGACGCTGCGCCAGCGGTTCGTTCATGGGTCTTCCCTCCAAAAATGATCATGAGAATCCTTCTCTTTTATAGTATAGCGCATTTTGCACGCCGCGGCAAGAGAAATAATGAAAATGATTCTCAGATAAACGACAAAGCATTTACAAATTTCGCAAAACATGATATGCTTGTGCCATTCCAATCAAGAAACGAGGGGAAATGTATGCGCGGAAAGAACATCTCCGCCGAAGACCTGACGGCCAAAAAAGAGCTGGCTCTGGAGGTCATCCGGCGGCTCAAGGCGGAGTATCCCGACGCAGGCTGCACGCTGGACTATGACCACGCCTGGCAGCTGCTGGTGAGCGTCCGGCTGGCGGCCAGTGTACCGACGCCCGGGTGAATATCGTGGTGCAGGACCTGTTTGCAAAATATCCGTCGGTGGCCGCGCTGGCCGAGGCAGAGCCCGAGGACATCGAAGCCATCGTCAAACCCTGCGGGCTGGGCCGCAGCAAGGCCCGGGACATCTCGGCCTGTATGCGGATGCTGCGGGACAAGTACGACTGCAAGGTACCGACCACCTTTGAGGAACTGCTGGCACTGCCCGGCGTGGGCCGCAAGAGCGCCAATCTCATCATGGGCGACGTGTTCGGCAAGCCGCCATCGTCACCGACACCCACTGCATCCGCCTGTGCAACAAGATCGGCCTTGTGGACGGCATCAAGGAACCGCAGAAGGTGGAGATGGCGCTCTGGAAGATCGTCCCGCCCGAAGAGGGCAGTGATCTGTGCCATCGTTTCGTGATGCATGGCCGGGCCGTCTGCAATGCCCGGAAGCCGGAGTGCGAAAAATGCTGTCTTTCGGACATCTGCCGCTACGCGCGGGAGGAAGCATCCAACGTCTGATTTTACATATTTCAGGAGGTTTTTCTTATGTTTGGTTTTATCTTCAGCCTTCTCATCGGTGCGCTGGCCGGTTCCATCGCAGGCCGCATCATGGGCAGTGAGACCAGCGCCTGCGCAACATCGTGCTGGGCATCCTGGGCAGCTTTGTGGGCGGCATCCTCTTCGGCCTCGTGGGCCTGTCCGCTACCGGCCTCGTGGGTGAGATCATCGTCTCGGTCATCGGCGCTGTGTCTGCATCTGGGCTGGCCGCAAGCTGTTCCGGTAAGCAGTCCATCTTGAAAATGCCACAGCTTTCAGGGGTGAAAGCTGTGGTTTTTTCGTTTCTGAGCGATGTCATTTTCTCTCGAACTATGCTATAATAGGGTTTGTGTTTGAAATTGGAAAGGAGCTTTTCTCATGGAAACTACGCATGAGTCGTCGAAACAGACTCTCTGCTCCGCACAGCCGCCAAGCCCTACACTTTCAGCCGCAAGGTGTTCTGCGAGGGGATGCGGGACGGTGTGCCGATCGCGCTGGGGTATTTTGCGGTGTCGTTCTCGCTGGGCATCGCGGCCCGGACGGCGGGCTTTACACCTTTGCAGGGCTTCGTGGCCAGCCTGCTCAACAATGCTTCGGCGGGCGAGTACGCCGCCTTTGCCTCATTGCCAGCGGCGCGACCTATCTCGAGGTAGCATCATCACCTCATCGCCAACGCCCGCTATCTGCTGATGAGCTGTGCGCTGGCCCAGCGGTTCGCCCCCGGCACACCGTTTTTCCACCGGCTCATCATCGGCTATGACGTCACTGACGAGCTGTTCGGCATCACCATCGCCCGGCCGGGCTATCTGAACCCCTTCTACACCTACGGCGCCATCGCGCTGGCCGCGCCGGCGTGGCTTCGGGTACGGCGCTGGGCATCATGCGGGCGATCTGCTGCCCCTGCGGGCCGTCAGCGCACTGAGCGTGGCGCTCTACGGCATGTTCCTCGCCATCATCATTCCTCCGGCCCGGAAAGATAAGATCGTGGCCGCGCTGGTGGCCATCAGCTTTGCGCTGAGCTTTGCCTGCACCTATCTGCCGGGCATTTCCGCCCTGTCGGACGGCACCCGCACCATCATCCTGACAGTGGCCATTTCCTGCGCAGGTGCGCTGTTATTCCCCATCAAGACCCAGAGTGAGGAGGTCGAACAATGATCCGCAGCAACTGGCTTTACATCGCAGTGATGTTCGCCGTATCCTACACCATCCGCATCCTGCCGCTGACCCTCATCCGGAAGCCCATCAAAAACCAGTTCATCCAGTCGTTCTTGTACTACGTCCCTTACGTCACTCTGGCGGTCATGACCTTCCCAGCCATCGTCAACGCCACCCAGAGTCCGGCAGCTGGTGCGGTGGCGCTGGTGGTAGGCATTGCAGCGGCATGGTTCGGAGCCAGCCTGTTCCAGGTGTCGGTGGCCTGCTGCGCCGTCGTCTTCGTGCTGGAACTGTTCCTTGTTCACTGAGGTGACTGCCTATGAAACGAGTCCTTGTAACCGGCGCAGGCGGCTTTGTGGGCGCGCGCATCCTCGATATGTGGCGGGGGCAGTTTGCGCTCTGCGCCTTCCCGTCCGACGCCCTGCGCACTGCCGACGAAAGCGCGGTGCTGCGCTTCATTTTGAAGGAGCACCCGGACGTCATCGTCCACACGGCGGCCCTCTCCAACACCCAGTACTGCCAGCAGGAGCCGGAGGACTCCTTCCGCGCCAACGTCCTGCTGCCCGAGTGGGTGGCGAAGGGAGCTGAAAAGGTGGGCGCAAAGCTGCTCTCCTGCAGCTCCGACCAGGTGTATGCGGGCGTGACGCAGCGGGGGGCGCTGGCGGAGACGCTGCCCCTCTCCCCTTCCAACGTCTACGGACAGCACAAGCTCGAGGCCGAGGCCCGGGTGCTGGCCCGCTGCCCGGATGCTGTGGCGCTCCGCCTGCCCTGGATGTACGACCTCCCGGCTATCATCTGCATCCGGGCGAACCTGCCGCTGAACATCCTGAAAGCGGCAAAGACCGGTGAAGTGCTGCGCTTTTCGCGCAATGACTACCGGGGCGTGAGCTATGTGCGGGAGGTCATCGAGAACCTCGTCCCTGCGATGGAGCTGCCCGGAGGCGTCTACAACTTCGGCAGCGAATGCGACGGAGATATGGTCGAGACTGCGCGATGCTTCGCCAATTTACTGCAGGTGGATGTGAAGATCGAGGAATCCGATCTGACCCGCAACCTCGCAATGGATACCGGGAAGCTCCGGGCTCACGGCATCGAGTTCTCCTCGACGTGGGGCGCACTTCGGGTGTGTCTCGGGGATTACCGACTTGGATATTTGATGTAAAAAGGGAAGGGGCTGCCCAAGGCAGCCTCTTCCCTTTTTATTATTTCCACAGACTTGCCGCGATCAGCTCCAGCACACTTCCCGCGATGCAGCGCGCCTTATCGGAGATGAGAAAGCAGTTTTCCAGTTCCTCCGGCGGGGGTCCACGTCAGCCACCTTGAAGCCGGGCGCGACGGGGTAGCCGTCCCGCAGCAGACCGCGCAGGATGCCCGCAATGCGGGTCGTCACCGGAGTGCGGATGCCGTCCGGCGTTTCGATCTCCGCGATCGTTTCACCCGCCGACACAATATCTCCGATGGCACACACATTCCGGAAGACACCGGCCTTTTCTGCGTGGATGACACGCTCAGCACCATAGCCGCCGATGACTCCGGGGACGCCCGTGTTGGGGATGGCCGCACCCTCCCGGATGATACGACCCAGACGGTGGCCGCGCTTGGTCTCCACCACGAGATCGACATCCACACCGGCGGTAAAGCCCGGGCCGAGTGCGATGGTCAGCGGAGCATATCCCGCGTCGTTCCGAGATTTTTCTTTGCAAGGATGGCATCAACGAGCGCGGCAGGCCGCACCTGCGGGATGAGCTCCCCTTTCGGGTCCACCATCACCGGCACATCGCCGCGCTGCCAGACCACAACGGCCTCATCCAGCGTTTTTACAAGGGTGGCGCGCATTCCCTCCACGACAGCCCCGCCCTCATACACGGCCTCACTTACCGAGACCTGGCGGCGGATGGCGGCAGGATGCTCTGCCTCGAGCACGAGCACTTTCAATCCCGCCGACCACAGCCGATGGATGGTGCCGGTGGCGAGGTCGCCGCCGCCGCGCACCAGGATGACGTCGTCACGCTTCATTGTTTTCTTCCTCCTTGAGCAGCTGCAGGAACACGTTCATCGAGCCGCCGCAGGCAGCCAGCGCCGCATCGTCCTCTTTTGCGCTGGCTGAATACTCTGCCAGCTGACAGGGCGCAGCCTCGCCCGCCTGCATTTTTGATGCAAGCTGCTGCACACGGTATTCCATAATGCCGCCGCCCACACTGCCCACGGATCTGCCGTCCGGCAGCACCAGCATCTTTGCTCCCACCTCCCGGGGGGTCGAACCGTGGCGGGAAACGATGGTCACGAGGACAGGAGCCTTCCCCTGTCCCGTGCAGGCATCCAGCGCATTCAGCAGCTCGGGCGGGAAGCCTTCCGTCTGCTGACGGCCATTTTTCACCTCAACGATCTCCGCGAGGATGGATAGTGCGATTTCCTGCGCTGTCTGCGCCTTGATGGCCAGACCAATGGGGGCGTGGAGTTCTTCGGCCTTTTCCGGGGCAGTTCCGGCCTCGATGAGCTGGCGGCGGACAAGGGCTGACCGGCTTCGGCTGCCCAGCATACCAACGTAGGCAAATCGTTTCTTGTATATTCCGGTAAGGCATTCCACGTCGAAGGAGTGGGCGCGGGTGGCGACAACAAAGCAGGTCTCCGCACTGCCCTCCACCTGGGTGAGATTTTCGGCATAAGGGCCGCAGAGGACCTTTTCGGCCCCGGCGCGGCGAAGGGCGTCAGCGTAATCCGGCCGCTCCTCGAGACCGGTGACGGGCAGGCCCAGCATGACGGCCAGCCGGACGACGGACTCGGCTACATGGCCTCCGCCGCAGACGACGAGCCGGGGCGCGCCTCCGAATTTCTCCACGAAGATCCGCTTATTTTCCAGAGTCAGGATGCCGCTCGCACCACACCCGGCCAGCGCCGGGAGATTCCGGGCCAGCAGACCCTCCGGTCTTGCGGGCCAGACGGGTACGCCTTCACAAAGAAGAAGCCTCGCTCCGCTTTCCGGCCCTTCCAGTACGGAGGCCAGCGTATGCTGCCCCTGTGTGCTGCGCAAAGCGTCCAAAAACTCACGAATCGGCATAGAATTTCTCCATTATGGTTTATTGCTCCACCGGTGTGGCAGCATCGTAGCCCGCATCGTTCAGCTGAGACTGCCACGCCTGCCAGTCCTCGGGCAGCATCCGCCAGCCGAGGCCGCAGCCTGCCGTGATCTCACTGGGCAGCGGGATGAGCCGCCCCGGGATCCCCCGGGCCGGCGCACTCTTTCTCCCAGCCCATCGCGCGGGCAGTAGAAGCAAACGAAAGAACGATGTATTGTCGTTTTCTGCGCATATCAGCCCTCCTCGGCCAGCTCACAGACCGCCTCGGCGGCTCTGAGCACCTCGGCCTCTGTGTTCTGGTGGGAGAAGCTGAACCGCACCATCCCCTGCTCCGTGGTGCCGAGGGCTTTGTGGATGAGGGGCGCACAATGAGCGCCCGCCCGGACACAGATGCCGTAGTCCTCCCAGAGGATGTCGGCGGCACGGGCGGCGTCCTCATCCCCGAAGTTCAGGGAGACGATGGGTGCGCGGTCTGTTTCGTCGAAGCTGCCGTAGATTTTCACACCGGGAGCATGGACGATTTTCTCATAGAACAGGCGTGTCAGAGCCGTTTCTTTTTCATACAGAACCTCGACGCCCTGCGAAAGTATCCACTCCACGCCTGCCCCGAGGCCCGCGAGGCCGGGAACATTCAGCGTCCCCGCTTCCAGCGCTGTGGGCATCTGAGAGGGGTGTGTTTCATCGAAGCTGTGGATGCCGCTGCCGCCCACCACAAGGGGGGCCATGGTCAGCCCGGGGCGGACATACAGCCCGCCGGTCCCCTGCGGACCAGCAGCGCCTTGTGTCCGGTGAAACAGAGAACATCCACCCCCAGCGCCTGCACGTCGATGGACCGTGCGCCCGCCAGTCTGGGCCGCGTCCACGACCAGCGTAAGACTGTGTTTTTTCGCAAAAGCGGAGACGAACGCAAGTCCGTAAGATCGCCTGTGACGTTGGAAGCATGCGTCACCACGACAAGGCGGGTATTGGGGCGGAGAAATTTTTCGAACTGCTCATACCGCAGCCGCCCGGTGTCGTCCACCTCCACAAAACTCACTTCTGCCCCCTGCTCCCGCAGACGATAGAGCGGCCGCAGCACTGAGTTGTGCTCGCAGACCGTTGTAATAACATGGTCGCCGGGGCGGACGAGGCCGCAGAGCGCTGTGTTGAGCGCCTGGGTCACGTTGGCCGTGAAAGCAATGCAGTCCGGGCTTTCTGCATGGAAAAGTGTTGCAAGCGTCTCACGGGAATGGTAGACGATACGGGCCGCGTGAAGGGTCGGCTCATGCGCCCCGCGGCCCGGATTGCCCCCATGTCCCAGCGCATCCAGCATAGCCTGGCCCACGCAGGGCGGCTTTTGCAGGGTGGTGGCGGCGTTGTCGAGGTAGATCACGGCTTGACCACGTTCCCGGCGTTCAGCATCTTCTCGGCGATAACGTACATATTCGTCACGCCGCCCACGGCCAGCTTCTCGGTCAGGCCGTAGAAGTTCAGGCAGGTGCCGCAGGTGAGGATCTCAACGCCCTCAGCCTCCAGCGCCTTGAGGTCGTCCAGCAGGGGCGAGCCCTCGCAGGTGAGGTGCGCACCGCCGTTATAGAGGAGGATGGTCTTCGGCAGCTTGTCCTGCTGGGTCAGCGAGAAGATAAAAGCCTTCAGCAGGGTCTTGCCCAGCTCCTCAGCACCCTCGCCCATCTTGTCGGACGCGATGACCACCACCGTATCGGTGCGGGCGTCAGGGGCACAGGCCGGTGCTTCCTCTTCTTCTGCCGCAGGCTCACCCACGGTGAACAGGACGCGGTATTCCCGCTCGGCCAGCTTTTCGGCGGCAGACCGGCAGCCCTTCTGCTGGGCCATTTTGGTGAGGTTCTGGACAGCGATCTCGTTGTCCACGAGCACTTCGACTTCGCCTGCGCCATTCAGTTCAGCAATCGCTTTCTTTGCCTTTACTACAGGCAGCGGGCAGGCGTCCCCTCTGGCATCAACTTTCCGCATAGTTTTCCCTCTCTATCGTATGTTTTATTCAGGATAGGACACACGATTTCGGCGTCCTGCTTCTCTGTGATCTCTCCACGATTTGTGCGGGGAGGCCGGCTTTTTGCAGCTCGTCCCGGAGCTTTCAGCCTCTTTTGGAGCCACGGCAAGCAGCAGTCCGCCCGAGGTCTGGGGGTCGAACAAAATTTCCTGCATGGCAAACGGCACATTTTCGAACCGGACAAAAGGCCCAGTGTGGTTGCGGTTGCGCTGACCGGCGGCGGTATAAAGGCAGTCCTCCGCGGCCTGCCACGCACCCGGCAGGACCGGCACAGCGCTGCCGTCGATACGGCAGGACAGCCGCCCGCCCATCATCTCGTGGAGGTGGCCGAGGAAGCTGAACCCGGTCACATCGGTGGCCGCGTGAACATCATAGCTTCGGCTTATCTCGGCGGCAGACCTGTTCAGGGTCGTCATGGAGGCCACGGCGGCGTCCATGGCGCCGGGGGCAGCTTCGCCCACGCGGTTGGCCGTGCAGATGAGGCCCACCCCCAGCGCCTTGGTGAGGATGAGCTTGTCGCCGGGCTTTCCCGTATCATTGGCCGTGAGGCGGGCGGGGGTCCACGAG
>ENA-OQLB01000834-OQLB01000834.1-human-gut-metagenome-genome-assembly--contig:-NODE-834-length-15458-cov-1.478116_pt1 | contig 15458 bp, 22 predicted proteins | sample MGYA00242656_ERZ504813 | MGnify/ENA primary metagenome ERZ504813 (study PRJEB26092, sample SAMD00036388) | human gut metagenome | host: Homo sapiens | study: EMG produced TPA metagenomics assembly of... | reverse complement strand
AGATTGTTATTGATTATATTCCCTATATGCAATTATGTTTATGTTATGATAAGCTAAGTAATTATAAAACAGCAAAATATTACAATGAATTGGCAGGAAAATGTAAACCAAATGATCCATCATATTTGCATAATAAATTGTATTTTAATCGTATTGAAAATGATGAATAGAAGTAAAAAAAGATTTAAAAGGGACTAATCCTTAATAAAGGAGTAAGTCCTTTTATTATAATATGATAAACTATTATTTTTTATAAGGCGTTAAGGGTATACGATTTACATATGTATCTAGTAACTTTTTTATTTAGATAATTACTTAGAAGTTTAATGAAAAAATTAGTCTTTTATTTTTTATGAGATTATTGACACAGTAGTTATTAAAATATTTGCGTATATTATATTAGATCACATAAAGGAGGTGATAAGATGAAAGACTGTAATTATAATGGTTGTATATGGTGTCCATGTTGCCGATGCAGGCCACCAATTATTATTAGATGTCCAACCGGACCGACCGGAGCAACAGGAGCGACAGGACCAACCGGACCGACCGGAGCAACGGGAGAAGACGGAGCAACAGGAGCAACAGGACCGACAGGAGCAACAGGAGCAACCGGAGCAACCGGAGCAACAGGGTCAACCGGACCGACTGGATCAACAGGAGCAGCTGGAGCTTCAGCAATAATACCATTTGCATCTGGTTTACCTGTATCTTTAACAACTATTGCTGGTGGTTTAGTAGGTACCCCTGCATTTATAGGGTTTGGTAGCTCAGCACCAGGAATATCAATCATTGGTAATACAATTGATTTAACCAATCCATCTGGCACGTTAACAAACTTTGCTTTTACAATGCCAAGAGATGGAGTCATCACTTCAATCGATGTATTCTTTTCAACAACAGCAGCATTATCATTAGTGGGAAGTACAATTACGATTGAAGCAAAATTATATGAATCAATTGCTCCAAACAACACTATGACTGTAGTGCCTGGAACAACTGTAACATTAACGCCTTCACTAACAGGTGTAATTTCTATAGGAACGATTTCTAAGGGAATATTAACTGGCTTAAATATTAATGTTCCGGCGGGAACAAGATTAATGCTTGTTTTAACTGCACGGGCATCTGGATTGAGTTTAGTCAACACTGTTGCAGGTTATGTAAGCGCAGGTGTAGCAATAGACTAGCTAAAAAAGGAGTCTCTAATAACTTATAATAAAAAATATAGTTTTTGTGAAATGTAATATTTATGATTATAGGTATCTCGCAGTTAAAAAGTTCTTATTAAAATGAAGTGCACCCCAAGTTTGATATATACTTGGAATCTTGGACATGTATATTCAAATGAAAGGTGCATCTTAATATGTAAAAATTATTTAAATAATTCGTTTATAAAAATATTTTTAAAATCATAAAAAAGTGTTTTATAGATAAGAATATAAGACTATGTCAAGTATTATACTATTTAAATAATTACAATCTAATTAAAGGGAGTAGTTTCTATTCAATTCAGAAATTACTCCTTAATTTATATTAGTATTAATTTATTGCAGAAATCTTTTATTTCTGCAATTGATAAGTTTGATTACACAAAGTGTTAGATAGCCGCAAAAAGTATTTTTATTTTGAATTATTAGTAATATTGGGAGTTCTCTTATAATCTAATTTTATAACAAAATATTAAATAATAGTTTTTTATTATATTATTGAGATATAAGAATTATTTTCTAGTTTTAGTATTTACATATTTTTGTGCAATTTCTTTGATTGTTTCAAATTGACCTTTAGCTGCCAGTTTGTTTAACTCTCCTCCAATGCCAATAGCATCAATACCAGCATTAAACCACTCAGCTGCATTATTTAGGTTAACACCACCAGTTACCATTAAGGAAACATACGGTAAGGGCCCTTTGATTGCGTTAATATAGTTAGGACCAAAAGCACTTCCTGGAAATAATTTGATAATTTCACAGCCATATTCCATAGCAGTAATGATTTCTTTAATGGTCATACAGCCAGGAATATAAGGAATACCATAGCGATTACAAATTATAGCAGTTTCTTGATTAAAAGCTGGTGATACTATATATTTAGCTCCAGCCATAATAGCGTTTTTTGCAGTTGGTGCATCTAAAACAGTTCCAGCACCAATTAAAACAGTATTATTATTTTGATAATCACCTGATAATTGTTTAATAATCATGTCAGCATTATTGTTAGTATAAGCAATCTCAATAGCTTTTAAATTTCCTTTAATACAAGCGGTGGCTGTTTGGTGACCTTCTTCATAACTTGTTCCTCTAATTACTGCAACTACACCTTGTTTTTTTAATTCAATAATTGTATTTGATTTAGTCATAATTTTCTCCTATCTTGATATTTCCTGTTTTGATTTTAATAAATTATTTATTCATTAAAATCAATTTATAAAGTAATAATATTTCTAGCTAGTTAGTAACATTGACTTATTACTAACTTTTTTTACATTCAGTAATATAGATTTATCATAACTTGTTAATAATATTTATGCAGATATTTTTATAATACTGCATAATTTAGGAGGTTTTAGTTTATGACAAATATTTATGGTTATGCAAGAGTTTCTTCAAAAGACCAAAATGAAGCAAGGCAAATTATTGCTTTATCACAATTTCCAGTAAAAAAGGAAAATATTTATATTGATAAGTTTAGCGGTAAGGATTTTGATAGACCCAAGTACAGTGAATTAATTAAAATATTGAAAGAGCAAGATATTTTAGTGATTAAAGAGATTGACCGTCTAGGCAGAAACTATGAAGAAATCTTAGAGCAATGGCGAGTCATTACAAAAGAAATAAAAGCAGATATCGTTGTTTTAGATATGCCACTACTAGATACTAGAACAAGAAAAGAAAATCTTACAGGGACATTTATTGCAGATCTAGTACTTCAAATTCTTTCATATGTAGCCGAAACCGAACGACAAAGTATCAAGCAAAGACAGCGTGAAGGAATCGAGCTGCTAAAAAAAGAGGCGTAAAATTTGGTAGACCGTGCATTCCTGTTCCAGAAGAGTTTTATGATTTAAAGGAAAAATGGTTAAATAAAAAAATCACCTCAAGGGAAGCAGCCACTACTATTAATGTTTCTCAAGATACATTTTTAAGATGGGTTCATTTGAAGTGATGATTATTATGAAAATAGTAGACTTATTCATTCGAAAAGATAAAGCTTTAATTTTTAACGAAAAAACTATAAAAAACACAAATTTCTTTCTACTATGATTAATTTTGATGTACTATCTGTCAATTTTCATTATACATTTGTTGAACGATAAAGTCTACTTTATGCGGACGAATTTGTACTATGTGCAAGACAAGTATAAACACAATTTTACATTATTAGTACTAGAATTATTGAGGAGGGATGAACGAATAAATGAGGACACAGTTATGTTGTTTAATTATAAATTTGTTTATCTGCTTCTAAGCTGAAAGTAAATTCAATTAATGAAAAAGACTAAAAGTCTAGTTGGCAGAAAATACGGTAAATTACTCGTCTTGGCTGAAACAAATAAATTAGAAGCTCGATATAAAGTATGGGAATGTAGATGTGAGTGTGGAAAAATAACATTTGTTAATACAAAAAAACTGAAACGAGGGACAATCACTAATTGTGGCTGTATTCCTAAAAACAAGGCTAAAAAAGGACAGAAGTTTGGCGACTTATGGCAATTTCTCCAACAGAAAAAAAGAACACAGAAGTTAGTGAAACTGGGCTAATGCACGGGCAGTATGTCGGTTGTGGGTGTAGAAAAAAGAGATTACTGAAAGTGTTTATAATAATCTTCATTTGGTTGATGGTACATGTATAGAGTTTATTAACTCACAAAAATTAAAAAGAAATAATACTAGTGGAGCATGCGGTATTTATAAACTGAAAAATAATAAATATCGAGCTAGTATTGGTTTTAAAGGTAAACGTTTTTGATTTAGGAACATATTCAAATTTCGAATCGGCTCTAGAGACTCGAAGAGAAGCTGAAGAGCTAGTTTATCAAACTTTTATTATTGCTTATGAACAGTGGAATTTAAAGGCTGCTGATTTAGTCTGGTTCCAGAAAATCCGTTTATTTTTGAGGTTAATAAGGTCAATGGGAAATTACAAATCAAGCGGAGTTAGGATAAAGAGAAGAAATAGATATATGACTTGAAGGATGGTTAATTATGCAAAAAGATATTTTTGAAGATGCTGTAAAACTTATGCGGTGTTACTTTATTTCAGATTTACGGATTTTGAAGAAAGAAGTATATGAAATGCTGTATATTGTGGATTTTAAACAATATGATATACCGAATTTGCAGCAATTTTTTGCTTATGTTTTTGATCGAGAGATTTCAAGTTATGAAGATATAGAAGAATTTTTATGGAATGAATCAACTTTATAAATAATAAACCATCTCTTGATTCTAAGAGATGGTTTATTATTTAGTGATTTATTTTTTTTGATAGTAATATAATGAGTATAGAAAAAGTAAAATACAAAATATAATATAGAAAATAAATAGTTTATTTTGAATACCTCCAGATAGGATAATCAATGAGCCGATAGTTGCTAAAATCGGGCAAACTAAACCTTTAAATTTACTCTTAATTTCCTTATCAAGATACATTTTAAATACCCTTATATATAATAAAGTATAGAAGATATAGGATATTCCGATAGCTCCCTCAGATACATCACTATTATATAATAGGTTGTATTTAGTACATAAATAATGGACGAACATCCAAATCGTACAAATAATCAAGCTACAGATAGCTGAATTTAAGGGCATTTGAAAACGTTTATCGATTTTACGCAAATGTTTAGAAAAGGGAAACATATTTTTACGTAAAGATAATGAATATGGCATGCGAATATAGCCAATGACTAAACCATTAACAGTTCCAATAACCGAAATAACTATAAAAATGATAATCATTTTACTAAAGGCTGGACCAAATAAATTTTGTGCTGCCAAACTGACATGACGATCTCCCAAAGTCATAACTACTTCAGGTGTAACATAACATGAGATACCAATAAAGTATAAAACATAGATACTTAAAACGATTAATGGGCCTAGCATTAATGCTTTAGGCATATTTTTCTTAGCATCTTTTAGTTCATGAGATATAGAAGTTGTTACGATCCAGCCATCAAATGAATAGGCAATGGGACCAAGGGCAGAAATCCACCCAGTACCACTTAGTGTATTGATACTAGTATTTGCTAAACCATTAATAGGATCACCAAAAATAATTCCCAATATTCCTAAAATAAATAAGGGGAGCAGTTTTATTAGGGTTGTACTATTTTGGATAAAAATGCACCAAAATTTTAGGTAAAAGAATAATTGTAAACAAAAACAAAGTAAGTAAAAAGATATAACCAATTAAAATTTCAAATTCTAAACTGGCTTGTAAATTAAATAATATGTTTATATAAACTCCAATGACCCAAGCTACAACAGAAGTAATTGTAGGATAGTAAACAAAGGTTTGAAACCAGCCCATAGCACATGCAACTTTACGAGTTAAAAACATTTCAGCATATGAGATTAGCCTCCAACTTTATCAGTGCGAGATGCTAATTCACCGATTGTAAGACAACCAAAAATGATTGAAATTGCGGCTAAGATAAATGATAGCACGCCTAGTGCAATACTGCCGTTTGTAGCAATTAAAACATTATCACTTTTAAAGAATATACCCGAGCCAATACAAATTCCAACAATCATTGTAATGGCTGTAAATAATCCATATTTTTTTGTTACATCATTATTATTGTTATTCATTTTAAATCTCCTCTAACATCTTGAAATATTGTACTAAAAACTAAACAATATTAAAAGTAATATAATTTATTATTTTAGCTGCTGGAAAAATATTTAAAAAGTTAAATATGATGAATGAGTAATTTTAACTGGGATAGTTTTTTTGTGTAATATTTGCTTATTCTTATAAGCATGATAAAATAGTTAAAAAGGAGAGAATGATGATGGTAAAAAGGTGTTCATGGGTAGATGAAAAGTCAGAAATTTATAAAAATTATCATGATCATGAATGGGGTGTACCGGTTTATGATGATGAAAAATTATATGAGATGTTCTTATTAGAAACATTTCAAGCAGGATTATCATGGATAACTATTTTAAAAAAACGAGAAGCTTTTAGAGTGGCATTTGATAATTTCGATGTAATTAAAATAGCTAACTATGATGATAAAAAAGTAATGGAGTTATTAGCAAATGAAAAAATAATAAGAAGTAAACGAAAAATTGGTGCAGCAATTAATAATGCTAAAATTTTTATAAGTATTCAAACTGAATTTGGTAGTTTTTCTGACTATCTTTGGGGTTTTAGTAACCATCAAATTATTAAAAATAAGGATAATAATTTTAAAACAACAACGAAGTTATCTGATGATATTTCGATGGAATTTAAAAAAAAGAGGAATGAGTTTTGTAGGCTCAATAACTATTTATTCATATTTACAAGCAATAGGTATTGTTGATGATCATGAATTAGAATGTTTTTGTTATAAGCATTAAATGGAGCTGGTTTTATGGGGTAAGTATTGTAAATGAAAAGAAATTAACTGTCATGGATTTTACTGGTATTTATGAGTTAGAAAGTTTTTATAAGCATAAAAATATTAATTGGATTGATTGTTTAGATATTAAGGGGACACGTGGTTATTGCAGTGAGGAGGCAAAAGCGAAGATCATTAAAAGAATAGGTGATTATCTGCTGCAGGAATACATTTTATTGATTCAGGTAATTTTCATTATGTAAGTGAATTTTGGATAAGGAAGATAAATTATGATTTTATTTTAATAGTCTTTGATCATCATAGTGATATGATTAAACCGATGTTTGGGGATATTTTAAGCTGTGGATCATGGATCTTAAATGCTTTAAAAAATAATCAATATTTAAAACAGATCATTTGATTGGAATTGCACAAGAACAAGTTGATTTAATCGATCCTAAGTATAGGGAGCGCGTTATTTATTTGTGTGATAATAATCTTGGTGATTTAAAAGTTTGGAAGATAATTGATGAACTTTTGAAACAATATCCTGTTTATTTTTCAATTGATAAAGATGTTTTAAGTGAACAAGTAGTCACGACTGATTGGCAGCAGGGCAGATGCGGTTAATTGAATTTAAATTAATTTTAGCAGATTTAATTAAACGTGGCGATGTTATTGGGATTGATATATGTGGTGAATGTTGTAATGAAGTTGCCATGTTAAGTGAGATAAAAAATGATGATTCATTAAATGCGCAAATCTTAGAGTTTTTAAAATGTGAATTGGTAAAATAGGAGATTATTATGTGTGGCAGATATTTTTTAGAATTAAAAGCTTGATGGAATTGGAAGAAAGAATTGACTATACATTTGAACGTGATTTATTAATTGCTAAAGATTATTATCCAAGTAATATTGTACCAATCATTATTGATCGAGATAATAAATTAGAATTAAAAAAGGCAAAATGGGGCTTTAGTACTTTTGATAATAAATTAATTATTAAATGCGCGAAGTGAAACTTTATTGGAAAAACCATTCTTTAAAAAAGAAGTGATTACTCATCGTTGCCTTATTCCAGCTAGTGGCTTCTATGAATGGGACGGTCATAAACATAAGTTCACTTTTGAAACGAAAAACGATCGTTATTGTTAATGACCAGGAATTTATCGAAATGTTAACGGGCAAACAGAAGTGACTATTGTTACAACAAAAGCAAATAAAAGTATGTGTGAGATTCATGATCGAATGCCATTGATTTTAGAGGAGCATTTAAATCATGACTGGTTAGAAAATCGTCATATTGAAGCACTTTTAAGGACAGTGCCACAGTCTTTGACGATTACTTCAGGTTTTTTGCAAAGTAGTTTATTTTAGGCATATGATTTGTTATTTTGATATTAGAACAGTATACTTATGGTGTGCCTAATACAATATTATAGAGTATAAGTTTGATTATTATTAGAGCTATAGCTATGAAGTTGTACACGACTAGCTATAGTTTTTTAGTTTCGTTAAAGTAACTAGGTTACAAAAAAGTGCCTTCTTTCATATAAAAATCAACTAGTGTATATTAAAGACGAGCGGAGGTAAGAGTGATGAAAGTTAATGATTATTTAAATGAACTTAGAAAAATAAAAGATGTAGCAATGGCAACTGTAGACAGTGACGGCTATCCACAAATTAGAATCATCGATGTAATGGCTGTGGAAAATAATAATTTATATTTTTTGACTGCTCGGGGGAAAACTTTTATCAAGAATTACTTGATAAATTTCGTTTCATTAGTTGCGCTAACAAAAGATTATGCATCGATTCGTTTAAAAGGAAAAGTTAAAAAAGTCAGTAATCAAAAAGAATGGTTAGAAAAAATATTTATTGATAATCCGAGTATGAATGAGGTTTATCCAGGTGATAGTCGTAATATTTTAGAAGTATTTTGTATTTTTGATGGTGAAATTGAAATATTTGATTTATCAAAAGTACCAATTGAACGTTCACAATATGATCTTTGTGATAATCGAATTTTTAATAAAGGATATCTGATTAGTAATAGGTGTATTGCTTGTGATCGCTGTAAGCGTGAATGCCCACAACAATGTATTAAAAGTGGAAGCAAGTATAAAATAATGCAAGATCATTGTTTACATTGTGGTTTATGTTATGAAAACTGTCCGGTGCGGGCAATTGAGAAAGTAGGTTAGATTATGTTAAGAGATATGCTATCTTTATTACAAGAAAAAGGGGATTTCTTTTTAAAATTATTAATTGAACATATGCAGATATCGCTAATTGCAATTATTATTGCGACTGTTATAGGCTTGATTTTAGGAGTAATAATCAGTGAATATAAAAAAAGTTCTAAAACAATTTTAGGAATTATTAATTTTATGTATACGATTCCCTCTATTTCACTATTAGGTTTTTTAATTCCTTTTTCTGGAATTGGTAATAGTACCGCAATCATTGCATTAAGTGTTTATGCATTATTACCAATGGTGAGAAATACATATACTGGAATTATTAATATTGATGATAATATTATTGAAGCTGCAACGGGGATGGGATCAACACGTTGGCAAATTTTATACAAAATCAAGTTACCGTTGGCACTTCCAGTAATTATGTCTGGTTTTAGAAATATGGTAACTATGACAATAGCATTAGCAGGGATTGCTTCTTTTATTGGTGCCGGTGGTTTAGGGGTAGCGATATATCGAGGAATTACTACCAATAACACGGCAATGACTTTGACAGGTAGTTTATTGATTGCAATACTTGCATTAATTACAGATATAGTATTAGGCTTTATTGAAAAGTTATTTACCATTCGAAAAGCTACTTTAAAATCTAAAAGAAAGTATGGCTTAGTAGTAATTGTGACAACTTGTGCAGTCTTGATCATATCAATGATTTCAGGCAATCTTAATCAAACAGTAACTTTAAATATTGCTACTAAGCCTATGACGGAGCAATATATTATTGGAGCAATGTTGAAAGAAATGATTGAACAAGATACGGATATTAAAGTTAAGATTACTCAAGGAGTAGGAGGAGGAACTTCAAATATTCAACCAGGAATGGTTAGCGGTGAGTTTGATTTATATCCTGAGTATACGAGTACGGGTTGGAATACAGTTTTAAAACATGAAGGTTTTTATAATGAAACAATGTATGAACAGCTAGTTAAAGAATATCAAGAAAAATATCAATTTACCTGGACAGGGCTGTTAGGGTTTAGTGATGCATATGGTTTAGCAGTAAGAAAAGAGATTGCTGAGCAGTATAATTTAAAAACTTATTCAGATTTAGCAGGAATATCTAATCAATTAGTTTTTGGAGCTGAATATGATTTTTATGAAATTCCTGAGGGTTATGATGCACTATGCCAAAAATATAATTTTACTTTTAAGAATACTATGGATTTAGACATTGGTTTAAAATATCAGGCAATAAATGAAGGTAAGGTTGATGTCATGGATGTCTTTACAACCGATGGTCAACTATCAACAGCAAATGTTGTTGTCCTTGAAGATGATCAACATTCTTTCTAACTTCGATGGGGGCCTTAGTTGTACGCAATGAAATTCTTGAACAATATCCAGAATTAAATAATGTTTTTGATAAACTTACTGGTATTCTCAATGAAACAAAAATGGCACAATTGAACTATTTGGTTGAAACAAAAGGACAAGATGCTGAAGATGTGGCTCACGAATTTTTAGTTAGCATTAATTTAGTGAAATAGGAGGAACATATGGATACAGCTATTGAATTTAAACATGTAAAAAAGGTTTATGGTGAAAAAGTAATTATTGATGATTTTAATCTAAAAATTACACCTGGTGAGTTTTTAACTGTAGTTGGTAGTTCAGGGTGTGGAAAAACCACTATTCTAAAAATGATCAATGGTTTAATAATTCCTGATGAAGGACAAGTTCTTGTACATGATCAATGTACACAGGCAGTTGATTTAATTGAATTAAGAAGAGGAATTGGTTATGCAATTCAAGGAAGTGTCTTATTTCCGCACATGACAGTAGCTCAAAATATTGCTTATGTGCCTAACTTATTAAATAAAAATGATAAAAAAAGAACTTATGAAGCACTATCAAAATGGATGAAAATAGTAGGGTTAGATGAAGAGTTAATTCATCGATATCCTAGTGAATTAAGTGGTGGGCAGCAGCAACGAGTAGGGATTGCTAGAGCACTAGCTGCTTCCCCAGATATTCTTTTAATGGATGAACCATTTGGTGCTGTTGATGAAATCACACGGTCTACTTTACAAGATGAGATTTTAAGAATTCATCATCAAGAAAATATCACGATTATTTTGTAACACATGATATTAATGAAGCTTTGAAATTAGGTAGTCGGGTTATGGTAATGGATCAAGGTAAAGTCGTACAATTAGCATCACCAAGAGAAATTTTAGAACATCCTAAAACAGAATTTGTTAGAAGATTAGTTCAGCGTAAAGACGATTTTCTTCAATAACAGCCTTTTGGGCTGTTTTATTTTACTAAATCGATAAAAAAGTAAAACAATCGATTATAATGAAAGTATAAAAAATAATTATTAATGCACCCGTTGAACGTTTTTAATCGTATTCATAGTGGAAGGGATCGTTATGGAAAAAGAAAGATATGAAGAAGTTGTATATCAGTATAGTGACATGGTTACTAGAATTGCTGTTATGAATGTTAAAAATTATGATGATGCTAAGGATTGCTATCAAAATGTATTTATGAAATTATACTGTTACAACAAGAAATTTGAAAGTGAGGAACATTTAAAAGCTTGGTTGATTAGGGTAACTATCAATGAATGTAAAGATTATCAAAAACAATTTTGGAAAAGGGAAATTGATATTGATAAGTTGATTTTAGGTCAAGAAGATCAGCGTTTAATTATTCTACCAATTGTAATGAATATGCCAAGTAAATATCGTAATGTTTTATACTTGTATTATTATGAAGGATATTCAACTAATGAAATTGCATCTATTTTAAAAGAAAATCACAATACGATAAAATCACGATTAATTAGGGGAAGAAAATTGTTAAAGAAAAAGTTGGGAGATGATTTTTATGAATAAATTTAATGAATTTGACTTAATAAAAACTCCTAGAAACTGGATCGATGAAGTGACTGCAACTAATTTTGAACCGACAAAAAGAGCGAAGGTGATTAGAATTAAGTATATATTTGCAATTGTTTTAATTGTTATGACAATAGGAATTTCTTCATTGGGAATTACTTATGCATTTTCTGATTCATTTCGTACTTGGTTGAGTCAGCGATTTAGCAGTAATTTGAAAATTAATTCAGCTCTTGAATTTTCTTCAATCAACAAAAATACTCCCACATTAAAACTAGATTATGGGCATTGGCGTGCTGAAAATGAATTTTTTGGAATCATTGATGAGGATTATAATTTTCTTAAAGTTTTTACGTTAGAAAATGAACAAATAAGAGAATGTCCTATTAATGAGTATTACGGGAGTATAGCTGGTCATGAATTCAGTTTTAAATATGCGGATTATCAAGAGCGAATAGTTGCATTTGATTTTAATGGATGTATATATAGTGTTTTGCCTAAATTATTAATAATGATATTTATGTTTGTGTCGATATTAATGATGGAGAGCAGCGTGCTTTAAATATTGCTAAGATTAATTTAGAAAGTAAGCAAATAAGTTTTATTACTAATGATAATATTTCAGTAAATCCAATTACTTCACCACAACAAACTAATATTTTAATTAATAAGAGTGATCAGGGGTGGGAAAATTATAATATTGAAACTGGAGAAACCAATCTCATTAAAAATATCGATCCATATATGCATAGTAATTGTATTACTTTTATTGATGAACAGACTGTTGTTACTTATGATGAAAATGGACATTCTTATTTAATTAATATTTTAACAAATGAAGTTAGAACGTTAGATAAATATCCTTTGGAAGGAACGATTGTCAATATTGAATATAGTGATGAAACGATTAAGTTAACAAATATTATTACAGGCGCTGTTTCAAGAATTGATTATCATTTTTATGGTACTAATTATATGGGAACTTATTGTAGCATAGATTATCTTGTTTTATTTAATAATGAAAAACTTTATCTTTATGATATTGAAAGTAATCAGTTAGTTGATTTGGATCCACAAAAAGAATTAGATGAGCAATTAAAAGAAGTAATGATCATTGATCAAAACATTTATTAATTACTACAGATAAAAGGGCATATATAGTTGCTAATGTAGGGAATAATGGATAAAATATAAGTTAGTGTAGTGGAGGACTTATATGAATAAAAAATATATTTTGTTTGATTTAGATGGAACCTTAACTGATCCGATGAAGGGGATTACTAAATCAGTACGTTATGCTTTAAATTATTATGGAATCGAAGTTAATGACTTAAATGATTTGTTACCTTTTATTGGACCACCTTTAAGAGATTCTTTTCAAGAATTTTATGGTTTTGATGCTTTAAAAGCCGAAGAGGCAGTAGTTAAATATCGCGAATATTTTTCAACCAAGGGAATTTTTGATAATAAAGTATATCCGGGAATTGAAGTGTGTTTGCAAACTTTGAAAGATCAGGGAAAAGTATTGTTAGTTGCTACTTCAAAGCCAGAAAAAATTTGCTAAAGAAATTATAGAACATTTTGGTTTAGCTAAGTATTTTGATTTTGTTGGCGGTAGTGAGTTTAATGGACGAGAAAAAAAGGCTGAAGTAATTGATTATGTTTTAACAGCAAATATGATTGATAAAGATGAAGCGATTATGGTTGGGGATCGAAAGCATGATGTGATTGGAGCCCATGAAAATGATTTACCTTGTATCGGAGTGTTGTATGGTTATGGGACAAAAGAAGAATTGATGGCTTGTAATAGTGATTATTTAGTTGCAGACATTAATGCATTGCAAGAATTACTTGGATAATGGAAGAAATTACTGTTTATTCTTTGGACTATTATCAAATGTCCAAAGAAATAAAAAGAGAAATTGTACATCTTTTACATGTTGTTTGGCCTAGTGATGATTGTAATGATGCCCATAACGAAGAACTTACAGTGCAGTCATTCTATATCATGAAAGATAATCAGGTTGTTAGTTACGGAGCAGTTCTTCGGATGGAAACAACGATAGATAATGAAAAATATCAATTGGTGGATTGAGTTGTATTGCTACCTTGCCAAATTATCGTAGGCAGGGATTAAGTTCAAAAATAGTTCAAACAGCGACTAAATGGATTGAGGATAATTTAGATTTTGGAATTTTTACGTGTAAACGAGAGCTTGAAGATTTTTATGCTTGTAATGGCAAATGGCAGGTGGCAAATAATGTTGTTTTAATTGCTAATCGTGATAATAATGCTCTATCTAGTAATAAACTTGCAGTTATTGTACTAATACGTCTTTTTTCAAATAAAGCTCAAGTTAATGGACAAAAAATTTTAAATGCGAGAATTTATCTGGATTTGCCTCAAGGTCAATTTATTTAAAGAAAGGGTTGAGTAATATTGCTCAACCCTTATTTTTATTACTGATATGCTTGATCCAAGGCATTTTTTAAATCACTAATCAATAATTCACTATCTTCAAGTCCGATATACATGCGAAGTTGTCCTAAAGATAGACCACGTTCTTTTATCTCATTAATATTGTTTCCTTTATAAACTGACATTACTAAACTTTCAAAACCACCCCAACTATAGGCTAAAGTAAAATGTTCTAATGAATCGATAAAACGTTTAATGATTTCTGGATTTGCATCTTTTAAGACAACCCCTAATAAACTACCATATCCTTTAAGATATTTATGAGCAAGTTCGCTTTGTTGCTCTCCGTTACAAAGAGGATGATAAATTCGTTCGATTCGAGGATCCTCTTGTAGAAAATTAATTACTTGTTGAAGTGTTTCTTGTTGTGATTTTAGACGAACCGGTAATGTTCTTAGACCACGAAGTGCTAACCATGCATTCATTGGTGACATCGTTGCGCCTAGTAAAACTTGTCCAAATTCAACTATTTCATCAATAATTTTTTGCTGGAAATTACGACTCCACCGACTATATCACTATGTCCACCAATATATTTGGAACATGAGTGAATAACAACATCAATTCCATGAACTAATGGATTTTGTAATAATGGTGTTGACCAAGTATTATCGATTATCGTGAAGATACCTTTATCTTTGCTAAATTTACTGATTAGTTCTAAATCTAACATCTCAAATTTTTGTGATGATGGACTTTCAAAATAGATGATACTGGTATTGTTTTTGACATAATCAAAGATTTCTAAAGTATCACTGACATCAATTTTAGTACTTTCGATTCCAAATTTTGATAATTGTTTGATTAATTTAACTGATGAGCCATAGACTGTATTAACAATGATAATGTGATCACCAGCTTTTGCTAAGGTTAAAATTGATGCTGAAATAGCGCCCATTCCTGAGGCGAACATTTGAGCTGCTTCGCCTTTTTCTAAACGTGCTAATTTTGTTTCTAGTAAATTAAGTGTTGGATTCCCGTCCCGTGTGTATGTATAAGCAAATTCTTCTTTAGCATTCACTTTCACATAGTGGTCAAAATTTTTAAATTTAAATGATGATGTTAAAACAATATCTGGACTAATTGGACTATAGTTGTCGAAATCTAACTCATCAACTTCTAAACATACATTTTCAATATCTTTCATATTCGTTCTCCTTACAGTTAAATCTTAACCGACAAAATGGCGAATGTCCATTTTTTTTCATATATGGCAAAAAAAGAATGTACATAAAATTGTACATTCTTATTTTACCTGTTCAAATTGAAAATTTGAACATATAGACTTAAGTCAGTTGAGCATACGAAGTATGCG
>ENA-OQLB01000833-OQLB01000833.1-human-gut-metagenome-genome-assembly--contig:-NODE-833-length-15458-cov-1.832366_pt1 | contig 15458 bp, 24 predicted proteins | sample MGYA00242656_ERZ504813 | MGnify/ENA primary metagenome ERZ504813 (study PRJEB26092, sample SAMD00036388) | human gut metagenome | host: Homo sapiens | study: EMG produced TPA metagenomics assembly of... | reverse complement strand
CATCGGCTCCCTCGAGACGATGGCGCCCGTGTATTTCCGCAACGAGCCCGTCGCTGCACGGCGACCATCATCTATTCCATTTATAAAGAAAAGGCTTCGAGGTTCCGCCGCAGATCGCGGGTCTTCTGTGCAGCGCCATTTTGTCCGATACGCTCATGTTCCGTTCGCCTACCTGTACCATGCTGGACCGCGCCGCAGCGGAAGCACTCAGTGCCATTGCGGGCATCGATTGCCAGAGCTTCGGTATCGAAATGTTTACCGCAGGCAGCAACCTCAAGGATAAGACTCCGGAAGAAATTTTCTATCAGGATTACAAGAAGTTCGAGTTCGGCGACGTCACGTTCGGTGTCGGCCAGATCAACAGCATGAGCGGCTCCGAGCTCGATGAGCTGGAGCGCCGCCTGCGCCCGTACCTCGAAAAGTCCTGCCGTGAGCATGGACTCTCCATGATGTTCTTCATGCTGACGAATATCATTGAGGAGTCCACGCGCCTCATGTGCTACGGCGAGTCCGCCGATATGCTCGTTGAAGATGCCTTCGGCCGTGCGCCGAAAGCGGGCACCATCTGGCTTAAAGGTGTTGTCTCCCGCAAAAAGCAGCTCATCCCCTGCCTTCATCGACGCATCAGCAAAGAAGCCGGCAGCGGTGTGTGATTTTCCTCGCGTGCCCTCTCCGATTTCGGCTATATGGCCGATTGGACCATCCCGCGGCACGATCGACTGCGTTTCAATATCATAAGCGGCAAAATAAACGAATAATTTGTGAGGAAAGGGTCGGCCCAAAGCGGTCGGCCCTTTTTGCATACAGAAAATTGCGAAAAATAAAAAATAGGACTGGATTTTTTTGAAAGACTGTGTTATAATGTTTGCTGTTGAACAGAATATGGGCCCGTAGCTCAGCTGGGAGAGCGCTGCGTTCGCAACGCAGAGGTCAAGGTTCGAATCCCTCCGGGTCCACCAAAAGTCCACCGTAATTTTGATAGAATTACGGTGGACTTTTTCTATGCCCGAAAACCGCTTGAAATTAGGCTTTTCGGTTGTTTCAGCACATGAGTAAACCCCGCGGCAGGGCAATTCTGCGGCGGGGTTCTGTGCGTTTTCGGAGGATTGAGGCTTCCTGTACCGTCATAATCGTTAAGCGGCTGAGGTAATCGTTGAATTACTGGGGGTATTCGTTAAATTACAGGGATAATCGTTGAATTAGAAGGAAATTAAAAAATCAAAACACGCACAATCTCTGTTCGCATAGTTTCATTTTTGGAGGAAAAACAGCATAACAGGTTGTGTTCGCATGGATGTCATGCTGCACCTCCGTTATACGCGGAAAATCACCGATTCATACGGGCGCAGATTGGGGCCGGTGTAGCCGCCCTCGCGGTCGTAGGAGGAGAGCAGCACTTCGCCGTTCTGCGGAACGAGCGCGGCGGGGATTTTCGACGGTTCGGCGGAGAAATTGTGGAAAGAAAGCAGAGTTTCGCCGTTATAGCTGCGCTTTAGGGCGAGCAGCGTATCGGAGCCGGTTTCCGGAATTTCGAGGTCGCCGCGTGAGAGCGCGGGACTGCTTTTGCGCAGTGCGATGAGCGCTTTGTAGCAGCTGAAAATGGAGTGCGGGTCGTTTTTCTGGTTTTCCGCGTTAATCTTTGTGTAGTTCGGGTTGATGCCGAGCCACGGCTTGCCTGTCGTGAAGCCGGCGTTTTCGGTTGCGTTCCACTGCATCGGCGTGCGGGCGTTGTCGCGGGAGATCATCTGCGCTTCTTTTAAGGCCACGTCCGGCGTGTCGCCCGCCAAAATGTGCTGGTGGTAGGTGTTTTTTGCATCGGGGTCGTTGTAATCTTCAATGTGTGGGAAGCGCATGTTCGTCATGCCAATCTCTTCACCCTGATACACGAACGGCGTGCCGGGCAGGGAGTGCAGCAGCATCGCGAGCATTTTAGCGGAAACCTCCCAGTATTCCTTGTCGTTGCCATAGAGTGAGACCTGGCGGGGCTTATCGTGATTGCTGAAAAACCGCGCCCACCAGCCGTTTTCCTTTAAGGTATCGTAGTCGTTTTGAATATCCTGCTTCATTTTTTTCGGCGACCACGTGTTGATCTCGACGATCGGCGCGACGAACGGGATGGCCATATCGAACTCCTCGCGGTCGGTGTTGACGTAGCGGGCGAGCTCCTCGGCGTCTTTCGACGCCACTTCGCCCACGGTCATGACGTTATATGGCGAGAACACGCGGCGGTTCATGTCGCGGATATAGGCGTGCGTGCCGGGGCGACCGTTGATGAGACTCGAACTGAACGAATAGCCGTCCGGCTGCGGCGGCTCTGCGGAATCCGGGAAATCCTGCGGCTTATCAAGGTAGCTGATGGCGTCCACTCTAAAGCCGTCCACGCCTTTTTTCACCCACCATTCCATCATGGAGAAGATTTCTTCACGCAGCGCGGGGTTTGCCCAGTTAAGGTCGGGCTGCTTTTTGGAGAACAGATGGTAGTAATACTGCCCGCGCTCCGGTACAAATTCCCACGCGCTGCCGCCAAAAACGGAGGCCCAGTTGTTCGGCTCCTTGACGTTTTTCGGGTCGCGCCAAATGTAGTAGTCGCTTTTCGGGTTATCGCGCGAGGTTTTGGATTCGAGGAACCACGGATGCTCGTCGGAGGAATGGTTCACGACGAGGTCCATAATGACCTTGATGCCGCGCTTGTGGCACTCTGCACACAGCGCGTCCCAATCTTCATGGTGCCGAACTCGTCCATGATCTCCCGGTACCCGGAGATGTCGTAGCCGTTGTCGTCATTCGGCGAACGGAACACGGGCGAGAGCCACAGCGCGTTGATGCCGAGCGCCGAAAGATGGTCAAGGCGGCTTAAAATGCCGGGAATATCGCCGATGCCGTCTCCGTTAGAATCCTGAAAGCTGCGCGGGTAGACCTGATACACGATGAGATCCTTTACCCAATCTTTTTTCTGTTCCATACAACTTTACCTCCTGTGCAATATCCATGTATACTGCGCAAAGCAGTCTTTCGGCCAAGTATTTTTACCATTATAACACAGTTTACGAGAATTTGAAAAGTATTTGAGAAAAATAGTGAAAATTGTGCTTTAAAGTATAAAGGAGAAAGCTGGGCGCTTAGCTTCCAAACATGCGTTAAGTTTTCTATACTGCGGTGCTCGTTTGCCGGGATGAATGCAGAGAAGTCAATGGTAAAAATGACGAAACGGTTTCAGCCGCCGAAATGTACACTTATAAGAATATAGGTGTATAGAATGGAGACCTATAAAACAGGGTATAAGTCACAGGACAAATGATATAGGATGTTGTAGGGCAGTATAGACAACTCGGTTTAGAATAAACAGAAAAAAACGAATATTGTATCGATAAGTTAAAGTGAATAGCGGATTAAGCCGAAATACTTGCAATCGGAACCATTAAAAAACTCATGAAACCGCAATTTATACACTTTGGAATGGAAAATGCGCAAACCATATAGGTATACGAAAATTACGCATTCACAAAATGGGGAACCGCTTTCATGTTGTTCGTTAAAATGTGATTTTTTGTTGTATATGGAATCAAAAAATTCAAAATAAACAAAAGTATTTGAAAAAAATACCGAAAAGTTTTTGAAAACTTATTGACAAAGTGTGAATATGGTGCTATTCTATGTACAGAAAAAGACGAGAACAAAACTAAAATTTAGTTATTTTTCGTTGATTCTGCAATTTTAAGCTATTTATTAGCGTTGGTCTTCGGCTATGGAGCAATAGACCGATGCTATCGCAGAGTTTGAAGGTTCTAAATACCGCCGCTTTCAGCGGAATGCACACATCGCCGAACCGGATGCTAAAAAGGCGAGCGTGTGGGGGAACGGTACATCAGTGAACGGACAAGCGCTGTAAGATAAATAGGGGGTCATGAATTTTGCGAGGCAGAGTTCATGACGGGATTCTTACAAGTTTTACGATTTGTAGGAATTCAAAACACCGGGGATCACAAAGTGGGGTATGCTTTGTGACCTCAACACATTATGAACCGCAGGTTCACAAAACAAGAGAGGTATTGTATTATGAAGAAAAAAGACCTTAGCTGTTCTTCTGTCGGCGGCCATGCTCGTCACCGGCATCCTGAGCGGTTGCGGTGGCGGCGGCAGCACAAGCAGTGCAGCATCCTCCGGCTCCACCGACAGCACCAGCAGCACCACGAGTGAGTCTTCTGCTTCCGAATCTACCGGCTCCGGCACGAATGCCGCCGCAGGTCAGGTTACGGCAGTTGGCACAAACCGCGACGAAACGCTTGTCGTTGAGACCCAGACTCCGACCGACACTCCGGGTCAGTTCAACAGCTACATGAGCGGTACGACCATGGGCTTTGGTATTCATCAGCTGATGAGCGCACATCTTTGGGAAATGGACACCGTTGCAGGTGAGCAGTATCCTGAAGTTGCAGCCGACATGGGCACGCCGAACGAAGACTTTACGGAATGGACCGTCAAGATCCGTCAGGGCCTTAAGTGGTCCGACGGCGAAGACCTGAACGCAGATGACGTTGTCTTCACGTTCAACATGATCAAAGAAAACGATAAGATCGGTGCTTCCGCAGCGACCAACCTCTACATCGATAAGGTTGAGAAGGTTGACGATTATACCGTTAAGTTCACGATGAAGGAATCCTTCCCGCGCTTTACACAGCGTTACGGCATCACCACATGGGGCACCGATTACCGCATCGTTCCGGAACACATTTACTCCCAGCAGGCTGACGTTACGACCTATAAGGACGAGCAGCCGGTCGTAGTAGGCCCGTACACCGTAGAAGACTATGACCCGAACGGCGACTGGATTCTCTACAAGCTCCGTGACGACTGGCAGGACAGCACCCTCGGTGTTGTAGGCGCAGACCACTACGGCTACACCGCAGACCAGGTTCCGGCTAAGTACGTATGGTTCCGTTACCTTGGCGACTCCGCTTCCAGACAGATGCAGATGGTCAGCAACGAAGTTGACGTGCTGGCCGAAGTTACGATGGAAGAGCTTGAAGCTATGCAGGGTCAGAACGATAAGATCTCCGCATGGTACAACGAATTCCCGTTCGCAACCGCTGACGACCCGGGCGCAAAGGGCCTCGTGTTCTCTCAGGGTCAGGGCGCTCCGTATGATAACGCCGACTTCCGTTGGGCTATCACCCTTGCACTCGATATCGACCAGATCTCCATGAACATCTTCCAGGGCGCAGGCCGTGCGGCCCCGATCCCGCTGATGAACAACACGAAGTATCTGCAGGATACCTACACCATCCCGATGCAGGATTGGCTTGAAAACTTCGAGCTTGACCTCGGCGATGGCACCACCATTAAGCCGTACGACACCGGCTATGCAAAGCGCATGGCGGAGAAGACCGGCGTAACCGGCACCGACGAAGAGCTCATCGATATGTTCGGCGCAGGCTGGTGGAAGCACGATGCAGAAGCAGCCGAAAAGCTCCTCATCAAGGCCGGCTTTGAGAAGAAGGATGACGGCTGGTACTTCAACGGTTCCAAGTTTACACTCGAACTCAGCTACCTCGCTGATACAGAAGCACAGGCTGGCCGCGGCGTTCAGGCTGCTTACAACCAGCTGCAGGCTTTCGGCTCGATTGCACCATCGTTTCCAAGAGCTCCGCTACTTGGGACGTTGACGGTGGCCAGGGCAACTTCTATCTTGCAGGTTACTGGCCGTCCGGCGGTATCTTGAAGGACTTCTACTCCGCTATCAGCGGTTGGGACAGCCGCCTCATTAAGCCGCTTGGCGAGACCGGTTCCGGTCAGGGCGCTCGTTGGAACGATGAGACTGTTGATAACATCCTCACCGAGCTTGCGAACACCGATCCGACCAGCGACAGATCCTATCAGCTGCATCAGGAATTCCTGAAGGAAGCTGTTAAGGAAATGCCGGCTATCAACTTCACGAACGGCACAAAGTTCGTTCCGACCAACAGCACATACTGGAAGGCTACCCGAACTCCGAGAACGCTTATAACGGTCCGTGGTGGTGGTGGAGCTGCTTCAAGTACATGCTGCCGAACATTCAGCCGGTTCAGGCTAATTTGATAGCTTAAATACTTGGAGAAAATCCAATAGCACTAATCTGAAATGATCTGAAGAGGATGAGGGCGTGTGCCGAATACCCATGACCACGTCCGTCATCCTCTTTCTCATTTCCCAAAATATCCTGTTGTAATTTGTCTATAAGATAAGGAAGTGTGGCTGTGAAATTCAAAACATTCTTTTTACAGCGTATCCTTGCGTGGGCGTTGACGATCTTGATCGGCGTTACGTTCATCTTCTTCATCCCGCGTATGTTCCCTTCCGATCCTGTTGAGAACATGATTGCCCAGATGCAATCCCGTTCCGGCAACATGGATCCGGCAGAAATGGAAGCGCTGCGCCAACAACTTAGAATTCAATTCGGTCTCGACGGTACTCTTCTTGAACAGTATGGCTACTTCCTGCTGCATGGCCTTTTGCAGTTTGACTTTGGCCCGTCTTTGATGAGCTATCCGGAGCCGGTTACCTCTATTATCGGCCGTAACCTGCCGTACACCCTCGGTTTGTCCCTGACCACCACGCCTGCTTGCATGGATCGTCGGCAACTTCATCGGTTTGCTTGCAGGTTTCCGCAAGAACAAGACATCCTCTAAAATCCTCGAAGGCATCGCAATCTGCATTTACCCGATTCCGTACTTCCTGGTCGCTCTTGTTCTGCAGATTGTCTTCGCGTTCGTCCTCGGCTGGTTCCCAATCCAGACAACGCTGCTTACCCGCGGCACGTTCGCACAGTGGCTCGGTTCGCTTCTGAAAGCGTCTGTTCTGCCGGGTATCTCCATGCTTCTGCTCGGCACAGGCTGGTGGATTATCTCTATGAAGTCCCTTGCCGGCACGACTGCAGAAGAAGACTTCGTTTTATATGCACGTTACCGCGGCATTTCCGAAGCGAAGATCGGTGCGAGCTACGTTTTCCGTAACTCCATCCTGACCCAGATTACGGCTTTGGCCATGAGCTTGGCGGCGTCTTCGGCGGTTCCATCATGACAGAAATCATCTTCGGTTACCCGGGTGTCGGTACGCTGATCCAAAATGCGATTTTGCAGTCCGATTACAACATGATCCTCGGATGTATCACGATTTCCATCGTGGCGATTTCCACGGCGACGTTGGTTGTTGACCTTATATATCCGTTCATCGACCCGAGAATTCGTTACGTTGATAAGGAGGGAAGTTGTAATGAAAAAATTTGCAAAAATTTTGGAAAGCAGCCAACTTCCGCCTGAAGTTCGGTCTTATCGTGACCTGATATTCTTTATCATCGGTTTCGTTGTTTACTATGTACCGCACGTGAACCCGTTCACGTTCAATACCTACCCGAATAAGCTGGGTGCTTCCGCAGAACACTGGCTGGGCACTACCAGTATGGGTCAGGACGTTGTGTGGCTGCTGATTGAAGCTATCCACAACTCGCTCGTCATCGGTCTCATCGTGGCATTCCTCGGCACGGTTGTCGGTGTTTTTGTCGGTCTGCTTTCCGGTTTTGCCGGTGGCTTTAGACGCGTGCTGATGATTGTTACGGATACGTTCGTTGTTATTCCGTCTCTGCCGATCCTCATCATGATGACCTCCCTGATGAAGGCAGCTCCACCACGATCGTGATGGCTCTTGTGCTTGCCATGTTCGCATGGGCTTGGCCGAGCCGCCAGATCCGTTCCATGGCGCTGAGCATTAAAGAGCGCGACTTTATCCACACGGCGAAGTTCTCCGGTGAAAGCACGGTGCAGATTGTTGTGACCGAGATTCTGCCGTATGCGCTGACCTGGTCGCTCTCCAACTTTATGAACGCTACGCTTTCCGCTATCGGTTCCGAGTCGAGCCTTGCTGTTCTGGGTCTTTCCCCCGGCAACCTTGTCTCCCTCGGTAACATGATTCAGTGGGCAAGAAGCTACAACGCAATTTTCAACAAGCAGTATCTCTGGATCGGCGCACCGATCGTTGCAACGGTTATTCTGTTTGTCGGCCTGTTCTTACTCATTACGGGCTATAACGATTACTTATCCATGAAGAGAGGCAGGTAACGAATATGTTAAAAGTCGAAAATCTGTCCACTTCTTACAAGCTCATCGACGGTGACGTTCACGTCCTTAACGACCTGAACTTTGAGATCCACGATAACGAGATATTCGGCATCGCCGGTGAATCCGGCTGCGGCAAGACCACACTGCTGAAGACCCTCTACGATATTATCGAGTTCCCGCTGGAGATCGACAAAGGTAAGGTTATCCTCAGCGGCGAAAAGAATGGACAATCCTTTTCTTATGAATCCGGAAACATTCAGAAGACCTGGTGGAACAACATTTCTTACGTTCCGCAGGCCGCGCAGAGCGTTCTGAACCGATTGTTCGCCTGAAAAAGCAGTTTTTGGATTCTATCCCGCAGGAAGACCGCAAGAACGAAACGAAAGAGCAGACCCTCGCACGTGTTGCAAAATACCTCGAGGAGCTGAATCTTTCCCCGGATATTTTGGAATCTTATCCGTTCCAGCTTTCCGGCGGTATGCGCCAGCGTGTTATCATCGCGCTTGCGACCTTTATGTCCCCGAATGTCGTGCTTGCCGACGAACCGACCACTGCTCTGGACGTTGTTGTGCAGAAGGGTATTTTGAAGATGCTGATGCGCTTGCAGAAGCAACTCAAGAACACCATGGTCATCGTCAGCCACGATATGGGCGTGCATTATCAGATTACGGACCGCATGGCGATCATGTATTCCGGCAGCATCATCGAGCTTGGCCCGACCGATGCGATCTTTAATGACCCGATCCATCCGTACACGAAGATGCTGGTTGACTCCCTGCCGCGCGTTGGTGATAAGAGCCAGAAGGTCGGTATTCCGGGTCGTCCGCCGGCACTGAAGAACCCGCCTCCGGGATGCCGTTTCGCAGCACGCTGCCCGCATGCTACGGATCGTTGCCGTCAGGAGATCCGGAGTTCATTGAAGTTAAGCCGGGCCGCTTTGCAGCCTGCCATTTGCTGAAGAAGGAGGGAGAGAAGAATGGCTGATAAATTGCTTGAAATCAAGGGCGTCAGCAAAATCTTCCGCGTAGGCGGTATGATTCGTGGCAAAAAGCTTGTTGCGGTTGACGACGTTACGCTTTCCATCGACAACGATAAGCCGGTCATCCTCTCCGTCGTTGGCGAATCCGGTTGCGGCAAGTCCACACTGTGTAAGATGGTTCTGCGTCTGCACAACCCGGATATGGGCGACATCGTGCTGGACGGCAAATCTTACCGCGATAAGAAAAGCTACGACGCAAAGCAGTTCAAGCTGGAAGTGCAGCCGATTTTCCAGAACCCGTATGAGTCTTTCTCCGCACGTAAGCCGGTAGACTCTTACCTGTTCAACACGGCGCTGCGCTTGGCATTGCGAAAAACAAAGCAGAAGCTACAAACCTTGTAGATGACGCCCTGAAGAGCGTCGGCCTCTCTCTGGCGGTCGTAAAGGGCAAATACCCCACCCAGTTCTCCGGCGGCGAGCTGCAGCGTGTTTCCATTGCACGTGCGCTCATCACCCGTCCGAAGCTGATCATTGCCCGACGAACCGGTTGCGGCTATCGATGCTTCCATGAAAATGAACATCGTCAACCTGTTCAAGGAGCTGAAGGATAAGTACAAGGTCTCCTTTATCTACATCACTCATGACCTTTCCACGGCGTACTATGTATCCGATTACATTGCAACGCTGTACCGCGGCTGCCTCATCGAGTACGGCCCGGCCAAGGAGATCATGGACGAGCCTGCACACCCGTACACGGAGCTTTTTGATGAGCGCTGTGCCGCGTATCGGCGACAAGTGGGCGGATGACGACATGGCGTTGCCGGATATGGAGTCTAAGGAATATTCCATCACCTACTGCAAGTTCGCACCGCGCTGCCCCTATGCGACGGACGAATGCAGAAAATCGCGCCGGCGAAACCTATCTGAACGATGTCAGAAAGGTCATGTGCTTCCACCCGCTGATTCAGCCGAAGAAGTAAAGCCTCTGCGCACAACAAAATAAACAAGCTACACTTGCCGACCCCTGAGGCCCATGAAGCCGACATTTCCTCCGTCATTGCTTTATGGGTATCAGGGGGTCAATTTTTGCTTTGTGGGCGTGCTTTAAAACGGTTGAAAACATGTCGGGATTGTTATAAAAAGCAGGGAAATTCGGCGGAATAAGGATTGAAGTTTGTCTCGAAATACGGTATACTGATTCACAAGCGGCACTGCGGGGTTTGCGGGCCGAATTTTAGAGTTTTGGGGAGAAAATACAATGAAAACGAAGACACGCTTTGCGTGGAAACAATTTCTGAAAAACCTTGCGATCATCGCGATCCCGGTGGCTTTGCAGAACATGCTGACGACAACCGGCAGCATGATCGACACCATGATGATCGCGCCGCTGGGCGAAACGACTGTGGGCGCGGTGGGCCTTTGCGCACAGTTTTCCTCGCTGATGTTTGCGGGCTACTGGGGCTTTTTCGGCGGGCGGCATGCTGTTTTTCTCGCAGTATTGGGGCGCGCAGGATGACGACGGCATCGACCATTCCTACGGCTTGACGCTGACCTGCATGATGATCGTCGGGCTTACATTCGGCGCCTTTGCGATTTTTGCGCCGGAGACCGTCATGAAGCTCTATACGGATAAGGAGAGCATTCAGGTGATTGGCGCGGAATATCTGCGCATCATCGGATTCGGTTACCCTGTGCAGGTGTTTTCCATGGCGATGAGCGCTCTGCTGCGTTCTACGGAGCGCGTGCGCATCCCGCTGTTTGCGTCAATCGCCTCGGTGGCATCGAATATTTCCTCAACTGGGTGTTCATTTACGGAAAGTTCGGCTTGCCGGAGATGGGCGTGCGCGGCGCGGCGCTGGCAACATCCTTGGCGGCGGTTATCAACGTTTTGGTCATTTTGATTTTGGCGCGTGCGCAGAAGTACCCGTATCTGTTCCACTTTAAAAAGCATTTCCGCTGGAATAAGAAGCAGGTGAAAATCTACTTCGTCAAGTGCTTCCCCATCATCTGCAACGAAGTGCTCATCGGCGTGGGCAACATGGTTATCAACGTTGTTTTGGGCAGACAGTCCGAACAGGCCATTGCGGCCATCGCGGTGTTCCGCACGCTGGAGGGCATGGTCATCAGCTTCTTTGCCGGTTTCTCAAATGCGGCTTCCGTTTTGGTCGGCACATGCGTGGGCTCCGGCGAGTTGGACGCAGCCTACGAGCGCGCAAAACGCCTTGTGTTCCTGTGCGGCAGCACGATTTTGTGCGTATGTCTGGTGCTGCTCGGTATCCACAAGCCGCTGCTTTCCGCGATGAGTCTTTCCGGCGAATCGATGGAAATCGGTTCGCACATGCTGATGATTTACTGCGTGGCGGCGGTCATTCGCATGTGCAACTGGGTGCAGAACGATACGTATAGACCGCGGGCGACGCGGCGTTCGGCACAATACGCGAAATCGCATTTATGTACGCGATGGTGCTGCCGCTGGTGTGCCTGACGGGCCTTGTGTGGAAAGCGCCGTTCCTTATCGTGTTTGCGTGCTGTTATATCGATGAGCCGATCCGTCTCATTTTAATGCAGCGGCACATGTACTCCGGCAAATGGGTGCGCCTGTTACGCCGCAGGGCATGGAAGCGTTGCCGGCATTTATGGAAAAACATGGACGTCATAAGAAGGCGGCGTAAACAACTTAAAGACAGAAAAAAGGACTTCCCAAAAGAAGTCCTTTTTTCGTGTGTATGAAATTTAGTGGATGTTTTCTTTGATCCACCTTGCGTCGTCGGCGATGCACTTGTCGTGCTCGTCGTAGAAGCCTTCGCGCTCTACGACCCAGAACGCTTCAAAGTCCTGCTCGTCGAGTGCATCTTTGATATCCTGCCAGTTCATGTTGGACTCCGGCGCGCCATGGGGCACTGTACCTCAAACTGCTTCTTGCCCTCGGGGCTGTTCATGTGCGCGTTAAAGCCGTCCAAAATCTTCTGGCGCTCTTCGAGCGGCATTTCTTTGACATTAGCAAACGGATTGGCGTGGCCTGCCTCTTCTGCCGCGTGGCGGGAAGCCGGTCTCGGGCCGGGGCCTGCACCTTGCTGTTTTCCTTTACATGGATGGCGACAAAGCGGTTTTTATAGCGGCGGATGAACGAAGGCGGATAGCAGCCGCCGTTCTGTGCCCAGCCGCAGTCGAGCTGCGAGTAGCACTTTGTGCTGTTGTCAAGCAGGTGCTCAAGCAGCGTTTTGCCCTCATCCATGAAGAATTCCTGACTGTGGTTGTGGTAGCCGATCTTGATGCCGTACGGCTCTGCCATTTCTGCCATTTCGTCGAGCTTGTGCGCGACTTCGACGGCTTCTGCCTTGTTGCAGAACGGCGTGCCTGCCAGATGACGGCCTTGCCGCCGAGCTCGGCAATCTTTTTGACGATCTCTTCTGTCGGCTCTGCGTGGATGGAGACAACCTCAAGGCCGGTCTCTTTCAGCCATTTTTTGATATCCTCAATGTCGTTATCGAGGTCGACCGGCAGCAGCTCGACGCCCGTAAAGCCGAGGGACGCGATGGTCTTGAATTTATCGAGCAGCGTGGGCCCGAGCCGAGATAGCTCGCGATGCCGCCGAAAGAATATGTACCGATATTGACTTTCATGTAAACTTCCCCAATCGTAACAAATTTGTGAAAAATAAAACCATATATCAAGTAAAATTATACTATATACACAAATAAGCGTCAATCAAAATTACGGGGAGAGATGGAAAATTTTCGGGCTATTTTATGGCGAAATTGTCGGGAACAACGCAATTTTCCGGAAATTTCGGCGCGCCGACGTTTTTAAACCACGCTTTGTAGATCGGGATGAGCGCATCTAAAGTGATTTTTTCCGGGCGGTCGAGCAGGCCGAGTAAATTTGCCATGCGGCCGAGGAGTTCTTCGGGCGTGAAACGCGTGCGCAGAACGCCGATGTCGAGGTCGCGCTCGCGCTTACTTAAACGGCGGCCGTCGCGATTGACGAGCAGCGGAATGTGCCCGTAGTGCGGCGGTGTGTGGCCGAGTGCGTGAAAGAGCTGAATTTGGCAGCCGGTGGAAGGGAGCAGGTCACGCCCGCGGACGACTTCCGTCACGCCCATTAAAGCATCGTCTACGGTGACGGCGACTGGTACGCGTGCACGCCGTCGCTGCGGCGCACGATGAAATCGCGAACGTGGACTGAACATTTATATTTTGCGGGCCGCAGTATAGATCTTCAAACGTGACGGTGTCCTCCGGTGCGCGAAAACGCAAGCTTGGGCGTCGCGTGCGGCTTTTTTCTTCGGCTTCGGCGGGTGTCAGATTTCGGCATAAACCGGGGTAGCGGAACGTGCCGTCGCCGCATGGGGCGCGGAGACCGCGTGCAGCTCCGCGCGGGTGCAAAAGCATGGGTAAACATCGTTTTTGGCGCGGAGTTCACTTAACGCCGATTCGTATAGCTCGCGGCGCGCGCTTGGTAGAGGGGGCGTGGGTGCGCTCGTGGCCGGGGCTTCGTCCCAAGTGAGGCCGGAGCCAGAAGAGATCATCCATTAAAAGCTCGGCTTTTTCGCGTGTGCAGCGGTCGGGGTCGAGGTCTTCGATGCGCAGGAGCATCTCGCCATTTTGGCTGCGCACGGAAAGCCACGCAAGAAGCGCGCAGCAGAGGTTGCAAGTGCATGCGCCCCGAGGGCTGGGCGCGAACCGCCCGCAGACAGGGTAGGTTGTGAGGTGGACATACTGAAAATCCTTTCGGAGAAAATTTGAAATTATAAAATCATTTTACCGCAGATTTTGGGCGCGCGCAATGGTTTTGGGACAGAGAAGTGAATTGACAGGTGTGCGCCAAACGGGTAAAATGATATAGCAAAGTTTTGCACAGCCCGCGGCAACGGCGGTTAAAAGTTTCGCCCGCCTTTTCAAAGGCGGCGGAATCCAAGGGCAGCACCCTTGGTCGAGCTCCGCAGAGCTCGAAACTCTTTAGACTTTAGAATAAGAGGATATCAAAATGAACGAAAAAGAAATCTCGGAAATTCGCCGCCGATTCAGGGCGGATAAAAGCAATATCACCCATGTGCGCGGGTGCTACGTCAACGAAAAGCAGGAAATCGTCTCGCAATTCGACCAGCCGCTCTCCCTGCTGCCGCAGGAGGAATGCGAAAATATGCTTTCCGTGCTGCGCCGTACGCTTTCCGGCACGCTCGGCAAAAATCTCATCGAAATGCCGTTTACGACTGCGCAGGTCATTGACAGCGATGAGCACCGGCTGCTGATGGCGCTGCGCGACTCAAAGGCTCTTCACCGATAGAAACGAAGCCGTTTACAGAATGGTTTTTGAGAAGGTCATACGCATCATACCAGACCGAGTACGTATCTCATTTTGCTCGCGAACGATACATACGACGTGCCGTACCGCGCAAAGGACGGCGAAACGCTGGAGGATGCCTCGGAGAATATCTATAATTACATTCTGTGTACCGTCTGCCCCGTGAAGCAGACAAAGCCCGTTTTGGGGTACGACGTGCCGGAAAATACGTTCCACAACCGCGACATCGATTGGCTTGTTTCCGCGCCGCAGTTGGGCTTTTTGTTCCCGTCGTTCACCGACCGCAGCGCCGATATTTACAGCGCCATGTACTACTGCCGCAGCGCTTCGGAAAGCTACGATGAATTTATAGACGCGGTGTTCAACCGCGAAGCGCCCATGCCCGCAGAGGAGCAGAAAACGACGTTTGGCACGATTTTGGGCGATGCCTTAAATGACGCGTGCAGTTTAGACGTCGTACAGACCGTGCACAGCCGCCTTTGCGGGATGATTGAGGAGCATAAGGCGAGCAAGGATCCGGAGCCGCTGACCATTACGGGACGCACGATGAAAACGATGCTGACCGCTTGCGGCGTGCCGGGCGAGAAGGCCGAAAAGTTTGAGAAAGCCTGCGCGGAGCAGTTCGGCGCGGACGCGGCACTCAGCCACGCAACCTTGTGGAGACGAAGAAATTCGAGATCGAAACGCCGGAGGTGCAAATTCGCGTCGACCCCGAGTACAGCGAGTGGATCGAGACGCGCTACATTGACGGCGCACCGTACATCCTCATTCCCGCCGGCGCGGGCGTGCAGGTGAACGGCGTGCCGATCGCCATCACTCGCCCGGACGTGGAGTATGAGGAGAAAGAATGATGGAATTCAAAGAACTGAATATGGAGGTTTTAAAATCGATTTTGAACGCATCCGTATGAGGTGGTTTTTCGTGCCCGTGCGTGACGACGAGGGTAAGGTCATCGGCTGCTTCGAACGCCACGAAATGCACTGGGATTTCAGCGACCCCGGTAAGCCTGTTGCGGTGCCGAAGCTGGAAGCAGGATATTAAGACAAAACAAGCGGCGCACAGGGTGTGAAAACTCTGTGCGCCGC
>ENA-OQLB01000832-OQLB01000832.1-human-gut-metagenome-genome-assembly--contig:-NODE-832-length-15460-cov-1.971239_pt1 | contig 15460 bp, 21 predicted proteins | sample MGYA00242656_ERZ504813 | MGnify/ENA primary metagenome ERZ504813 (study PRJEB26092, sample SAMD00036388) | human gut metagenome | host: Homo sapiens | study: EMG produced TPA metagenomics assembly of... | reverse complement strand
TTTCAAGTTTTATATATTACTCACTTACAAGATTAAATTCCACTCTCATGTGGAATTTAATCTTGTAAAATAATGTAACTTCAAAGGTAAATCTTACCTTTTTTCATTTCACCTTTTTACTCCCAAAAAACCAAGCCGAACAACAAAAAAAGCAGAACATATTGTTCTGCTTCAACCGGAGAGGGTGGGATTCGAACCCACGCGCCCTTTCGGACAAACGGTTTTCAAGACCGCCTCGTTATGACCACTTCGATACCTCTCCGCATTTATTAAGTTGTTGCTGTGTATCAGCGACAAGATAGATAATATCATAGTGATACATTATTGTCAACACTTTTTTTAAATCTTTTTCAATTTCTTTTTTTGATCAGACTTTCTGCTAATATCAGATCTTCTGGCGTTGTAATCTTTATATTCTCATACGAACCTTCTACCAACTTTACTGCACAGTTTTCCATACGCTCTACAACCATCGCATCGTCTGTTATCCCTATTTCATTTTCTTCATTTTCCATCAATTTAAAATATGCATGACGAATCAATGCAGTCTCAAATACCTGCGGAGTCTGAATACACCACACAAATCTTCGTTCCGGTGTATTTACTGCGAAATCATTCTCATCTACAATCTTTACCGTATCTTTCGATGGCATTCCTGCCACACATGCCCGGTATTCTTTTACTGCCTGGTAAGTTCGTTCTATGATCGATTCATCAACAAACGGACGTGCTCCATCATGAATAAAGACATAACCTTCCGGTTCTATTTCTCTTAGTGCTTTATATACAGATTCATACCGTTCTTTTCCACCAACCACAATTTTGTTAACTTTTGTGATTCCATAAGCTTCTATAATATTTTTCCGGCAATAATCAGTCTTACCTTCTCCTGTCACAAGAACAATTTCATCAATAATCGGAGATGCTGCAAATGCAGCAAGAGAATAGTAAAGTACAGGCTTTCCGCATATTTCCAGATACTGCTTCTGTATTTTCGTACCCATCCGGCTTCCTTTTCCTGCTGCCAGGACTACTGCTGTACATTTTTCCCTGTTCATATTACTCTCTCCTTTTACCTGCATTTCGTGGATCGCCACTCTATCTTTCGCCAAGTTTCAGATTCGGGACTGCATTCAGATCCCATCCATGTCTGGTTCCATTTATGTATTCATAATAAGCCGCCACACCGATCATTGCTGCATTATCTGTACAGAAAATCGGTGACGGATAGTAAAATTCTATTTCATTCTTTTCACATGCCTGTTTCATTGCTGCACGAAGACTACTGTTTGACGCCACGCCTCCCGCAATTGCAAACTTATTAAGTCCATATTCTTTTACTGCATGCATTGCATTGTCTACCAGCACATCAGTAACTGCTTTCTGGAAAGATGCAGCAATATCAGCGCGATTGTATTCAATTCCTTTCATCTTGCAGCCGTTAATATAGTTTAAAACTGCCGACTTCACGCCACTGAAGCTGAAATCATATGGGGAATCTTCGATATGTGCGCGTGGAAATGTGATTGCATCCGGATCCCCCTCTTTTGAAAGCTTATCAATCTTCGGTCCTCCCGGATATCCCAGGTCAATCGCTCTAGCCACTTTATCAAAAGCCTCTCCTGCCGCATCATCTCTGGTTCTTCCAAGAATCTCATAAGTTCCATAATCCTTGACGCATACGAGATGCGTATGTCCCCCAGACACAACAAGACACAAGAACGGTGGTTCCAGTTCCAGATTCTCAATATAATTTGCAGAAATATGCCCTTCAATATGATGAACTCCAACAAGTGGTAACTTTTTCGCATATGCGATTGCTTTTGCTTCTGCCACACCGACAAGAAGCGCACCAACAAGCCCCGGACCGTAAGTTACACCGATTGCATCAATATCATCCAGTGTAACCTCTGCATTTTCCAGAGCCTCTTCTATTACCTGATTAATCTTTTCAATATGCTTTCTCGATGCGATTTCCGGAACCACACCACCATATAATTTATGTAGATCTATCTGTGATGAGATCACATTTGACAACACCTGTCGTCCGTTCTTTACAACGCTGCTGCCGTTTCATCACAGGAACTTTCAATTGCCAGTATTAATATATCCTTTTTCTCTGTATCCATATTTTTCCTTCTCTCTACTGCTTTGCTTATTCCGGGAATCCAGTTCTGTTGTCATACGGTCTTTTCCTGCGATCGCATGTGGAAAGATTGCCCGCCACTTCATCCATATATTCTTCCGGATGGCGCAGGGACGGGCTGTAATGCGTAAGCCACATTTCTCCTACCTCCGCCTCTTTTGCCAGGTTTGCTGCCTCATAAAAGGTCATATGCTTATATTCTACTGCCTTTGCCGCTTTTTCTTTTTCTCCGTACATTCCTTCGCAGATAAACAGGTCTGACCCTTTTGCATTCTTCCGGATAGAATCCGTCGGTCTTGTATCTGTACAATAGGTAAGCTTAATTCCTCTTCGAGGTGGTCCAAGGACCATCTCCGGCGTCAGTATTCTTCCGTCAAGCTCTACTGTCTCACCTTTTTGAAGGTGTTTCCAGTATTCCTTCGGGATTTTCTGTTCTGTTGCCCTCTGCACATCAAATTTGCCGGCACGGTCGATCTCAATCGTATAACCGTAACAGATCACATTATGTTTTACACGAAATGCTTTCAGACGATATCCATCCATCTCAAAATCTGTTCTGGCTCTGTAATTTCTCTATAGTGGATTTCAAATGGCAGTTCCGGCGCGATCACTCGCAGAGAACTCACCACTCTCTCCAGACCTTTCGGTCCAATCAGAGTAAGCGGTTCCTTTCTGTCCGCATTTCCCATTGTAAGAAGAAGTCCCGGAAGTCCGCTGATATGATCTCCATGATAATGTGTAAAGCAAATTACATCGATCGGTTTAAAACTCCATCCCTTCTCTTTTAACGCAATCTGTGTGCCTTCACCACAGTCAATCAGCAGCTGGCTGCCGTTATATCTTGTCATAAGTGCGGTCAGCCATCGATAAGGAAGCGGCATCATTCCACCGCTTCCAAGCAAACATACATCTAACATTCTAACTCCTGTTCTCCATATACCGGAATCTGGAAAGATGCTATCCAGGTATCATAGCATTCCTCACAGATATCAAATCGATGGAGTTCTCCGTCTTTGTGCGAAAAATATCCCCATCTTTTTTCAACTGTAAGCATCTCTTCCTCCGGTATTCCATTTTTTATTGTGATTTCTTTTTTACATTTATTGCACACAATCTTTGTGACTGTATTTTTTTCTGTCTGAATTTTTTTATAATTACGCATCTTACTTCCTCCTGAGTATCTTTGCAAAAAAGACTGCCATTTCATTTTTCATCTCTTTCTATGTTCAGGTACATTATAACGTCACAGACTGACGCCTTCCAGTGGGAAGTCTTGTATATTCTTGCGATTTCTTCCATTTTCTAAACCATACGGCTCATCAGGATTGCATCTTCCGGATTTTTCCCTCCGTAATAGAACTTTCGCTCTCCATCGATTCCAAATTTGTTTTTTTCATAAAAAGCAATCGCTGTCTGATTACTCTTACGGACATCAAGAAGCATTCTTTTCAGTTGCTTTTCATGGCAGATCTGTTCCATAAATCCAAACAGCATCTGTCCAATTCCTCTGCGTCTTTCAGATTCAGCAACTGCAATTCTTGCAATCTCGCATTCATCCAGAACATAATAACACAGAAAATATCCCAGCAGGGTATCCCCTTCCATTGCTGCCGCACAAAAAGTATGTTTCTGTCTGACAGTTGATCTCACTTCATGATAACTCCACGGATCCGGAAATACGTCTGTTTCCATCTGCGCCACCTGTTCCATTCGTTCTCTGTCATTTTCTGTTATCAAAGTAATTTCTATGTTATCTCTATTACTCATGTGTTTTTTCTGCTTTCAGACGTTCTTCTCTTTCCCGTTCTGCCTGTGATACACGCAGATAATCCGGTTTGTGTTCCATTGCGGTTTCTGTTTTTCCTTCTTTATAATACTGAATTCCAAGCATACCGACTGCTGCAGCTCTCTGCTGGTTCATATGTGCCGGTGCAAATGCAATATCATGATTCGTCATCAATTCCTTCTCCAGCCTGTCTTTATGCACCGGTACACCATCTCCAAGAAAGATCACTGGTTTTCCATAAGTACAAAGTTTTTTGGCAAGTTCATCGATTTCGACTGCCATCTGTGCTTCCAAAACCTGCAGTTTATCACCATCCATCTGATAAATACCAGTATATACCTGATTTCTTCTTGCATCCATGATCGGACAAATGATCCTGTCTGTATAACACAGATTATAAGCAAGTCCGTCTACTGTCGGAATGTGAATCAAAGGCTTCTTCAGTGCCAGCCCAGTCCCTTTGCAGTTGCTGAACCAATTCTGAGTCCGGTAAATGATCCCGGTCCTCCTGCTACCGCAATCGCATCAATCGTATCCAGATTCATATCCGTCATCTTCACGATTTCATCCAACATCGGTAATAAGGTCTGTGAATGTGTCTTTTTATAATTGATCGTATACTCTGCAATCGTTTTGGAAATTTCGTTTTCTTCTTCAACTACTGCGACAGTTGCAACAAGTCCCGAACTGTCTATTGCTAAAATGCGCATATTATTCTCCTCTTTTCTCTACCGTAATCCGGCGGAAATCAAATCCCTGTTCCAGATCTTTTTCTATTGTGATCTCTGTCCGGTTCGCCGGAAGAATCTCATCGATCAGGTTCGCCCATTCGATCAGGCTTACACCGTCTCCATATACATAGTCTTCAAAACCAATCTCGTCCATCTCTTCAATGTCACCAATCCGATACACATCAAAATGATAGAACGGAAGTCTTCCGTCATCATATACCTGGACTATTGTAAAGGTTGGACTGCTGATCGATTCTTCAATCCCCAGTCCTTTTGCCAGTCCCTGGGTAAATACGGTCTTTCCGACGCGAGATCTCCTACCAGTGTATAGACTTCTCCTGCTTTTGCATGACTCCCGATCTTCTTACCGAGATCATAGGTTTCTTTGGCACTTCTTGTTTCAATTATCATCTTCTGGTCTGCCTCCTAATTTGCACTGACGTGTCTGATATTGACTTTCTTGGCTGGCATATGTGTAGAAATCATCTGCACTGCTGCCGCATACTGTTCTCCCAGGGATTCTCTTGGAAAAATCAGTGCTCTTACCTTTGTTACATATATAATTACAGACTGACCGGTTGAAACTGCCTTTCGGAAATCTCCCCATTCATTAAGCACACTTTGTTCATCCTGTGAAATGCGGATTCCTTCTTCGTTAAGTTCATAACTAATCGGTTTCTGAAACATCGGGGAGCGCATTACCTGTTCTGCCGCACGTGCTTTTAAATGAAGTGGGTTTCCGATCAGAAAAATTGCGGCAAACAAAAAGAACGTTGCAGCTGTACTGTAACTTCCAAACATACATTGTCTGATTCCCAGCACCAGTGTTACACCACCGAAAATCACACCAACGATTCCACTAAGGCTTGTGTAGGAAGTATAGAGCATAAAATCAAACATGGCTTTTTTTGTCATTTTTACTTCAAACTTTATATTCATTCATTTTCCTCCATATCAGATTAAGTCACACCGATTATATCATACCGAATCTTTGGAAACAAGTCGTTACTGCTCACTCCGGGTTTAGAAAAACACTGTCTTTTCTTAACTTGTACTTGTATTTTATATACGCCTGCGCTATAATGTGTTCAAATGAACAAGGAAATTCTTCGGGGTAGGGTGACTTCTTATCGCTATAGTATAAGCAGAATTCCCAACCGGCGGTTACAGTCCGCGACCTGTCAGATTTCTGACACTGATTTGGTGCAATTCCAAAACCGACAGTAAAGTCTGGATGAGAGAAGAAAAAGTGATTTTGCAAATAATCCCCCCGACGTATCACGTCGGGGATTTTTTTGCATAGGCTTTCGAAGATTTTTCCTCCTCAATTCATCTGATTATGTCAAGAGAAAAGGAGAGAAAAAATGAGTACAGATGTAATGACAAACCCAAAAACAACAACGAAAGAAAAAAACGTATCAGACAAAGGTAATTGCACAGATTGGTGTGCTCGGAGCAATCGCTATGGTTCTGATGTTATTTGATATTCCACTTCCATTTGCACCAACCTTTTACAAAATTGATTTCAGTGAAGTTCCGGTCCTTGTCGGAGCATTTACCATGGGACCTGTAGCCGGCGCTTTTGATCGAACTGGTCAAAATCCTGTTGAACCTCCTGATCAGAGGTACATCAACAGCTGGTGTTGGAGACCTCGGAAACTTCCTGATCGGATGTGCAATGTGTATTCCGGCTTCCCTGATTTATCAGAAGTTACATTCTCGCAAGGGTGCGATCATCGGTATGGTAACAGGAACTGTTTTATGACAATTGTCGGATGTTTTATCAATGCATACCTTCTGCTTCCGGCATACGCTGCTGCATTCCATATGCCGATCGACGCACTGGTTGCCATGGGAACCGCAGTCAACAGTCATATCAACAGTCTTCTGACTTTTGTTTTACTTTCTGTTGCACCTTTCAATCTGCTGAAAGGTTTCCTGGTATCATTGATCGTATTCCTGATCTACAAAAAGATCAGCGATTTACAAATGGGACGCGAATAGATTATAATTTTACAAAGCAGCAAAAGGGGTTCGTTATGAGCCTCTTTTTTTATGAAACCAAAAAACAGAGAGAAGTCTGCCCAAGCCGGCATTCTTCTCTCTGTTGAATTTCTTTTGATTATAAAGTATCATTTCTTCTTACATATCCTGGTTTTTCCGGATCTGCAATCAGTTCCTTTGCATGGACAATCCTTGCACTCTTGTCCACTACCTGTGCTTCGATCCGTGCATCCGCTCCAATTACAACTCCCGGAAGGATAACACTGTCTTTGACAACTGCACCTTTCTTAATTACACAGCCACGTCCGATTACCGAATTCTCAACAGTACCCTCGATTAGACATCCATTGGAAATTACTGACTTCTTGACACTTGCTCCTTCGTAATACTTTGTTGGGCAGGAATCATTTGTTCTTGTGTAAATTGGCCAGCTCTTATCAAACAAAGTCACTGCATTCTTCATATCGATCAGTGATAAGTTTGCATTATAGTAGCTCTTGAAATCTGTGATAGATGCAAAGAATCCTCGATGTGACACTCCACGTATATCCAGTTCACTGCAAGCCATATTCACAATATCATTAAGTGTGAACATGGAAGAAATCTTTCTTCCCTTTTTGACCAGTTCCATGAACAGATCTTTGCGCATTACATATGTATCCATGAAAATATTACGGTTTTTCGCGTTGCCATGGTTCGGTTCTAATGAAAGAACACCTTTCTGCTTGTTCAGATTAAGTGTTGAACAGTTCAGATAGTATTCTTTTGCATTATCCACACTGTGATATAACAGGGTAATATCTGCACCGGATTCAATATGTGTCTTAAGTAATTCATCATAATTCTGTGTATAAATCATATAACTTGGCGCAATAACTACATATGGATATTTTACAGCTTCAATGCACTCCATATTTTCTTCATATGCCGCCAGGTCATTATTGTATACACTCCATTCTGCATTTTCAAAATCAGAATAAAGAATATGAAGACGTCCACTCTTTGAGTTGATATTGTAATGACGTCCTGTTCCAAGATGTTCTGTAAGAGAACGTGGTTTTCTTCTTACATAAACCTGAATATGTTCGATTTCACTGTTGCTCATATTAGAGATTTGGAAATCAATAACTCTGTATCTTCCAAGGAATGAAACAGCACCAACCGGACGGTAATTCTGCATCTCTCCTACCCGGATATTGTTGCCGGCAAACTTACGATTCCAAATGCCTGTGCCATATTACTCATCCCCCTTAACACGTTTTGATACTAATTCAATATGTTCGCTGTCTGCTGATCCGACAACTGCATTTTTGCCAATCTTTACGCCATCAGCCACAAGCGTTCTTGTTACAACTGCACCTTCTTCTACTTCAACGCCCGGCATCAGTACACTGTCAATAATCTGTGCGCCTTCGCCGACTTTTGCACCTGTAAACAATACAGAATTCTTGACTTTTCCATTGATCACACAGCCCTGGTTGATAAATGCTCTTTCAATCTCTGCTGTCGGACCAACATACTGCGGAAGCGCAGTTGTATCCTCTGTGTAAATCTTCCATGAATCATCATTCAGATCAAGTTCATTTTTATTGTTGATCAGATCCATATTTGCTTCCCACAGGGAATCGATTGTTCCGACATCTTTCCAATATCCTTTGAACTTGTATGCGTAGAGCTTTCTTCCATCATTCAGCATAGTCGGAATAATATCTTTTCCGAAATCATGATTGGAATCCTGATTTTTCATATCTGCAAGGAGCATCTTTCTTAAAAGCTTCCAGTTGAATATGTAAATACCCATGGATGCCAGATTGCTCTTTGGATTCTCCGGTTTCTCTTCAAACTCTACAATTCTTCCCTCATCATCCGTATTCATAATGCCGAAACGGCTTGCTTCCTTCATCGGAACCTCAATGACCGCGATTGTTGCATCTGCTCCAGTCTCTTTATGATAATCAAGCATCTTATCATAATTCATTTTATAAATATGGTCACCGGAAAGAATCAGTACATATTCTGGTGCAAACATGTCCACAAAATCAATGTTCTGTGAAATTGCATCTGCTGTTCCTCTGTATACATCCAGGTCTGCATCCGCTTTTTCACGCGGTGGGAGTACATAGACTCCGCTGTTCTGGGCATCTAACCCCCATCTGCGGCCTGCCGTACATAACTGTTAAGTAAAATAGACTCATACTGTGTCAGGACTCCTACATTATCAATTCCGCTGTTGGCACAGTTGCTGAGTGGAAAATCAATGATTCTGTATTTCCCACCATATGAAACCGCAGGTTTGGCTACTTTATTTGTAAGCTCGTGAAGACGACTTCCTCGTCCGCCTGCAAGATCATAGCAAGCATATTATTCTGCTTCATAAGTGAATCCTCTCTTTCCTATTTGTCCTGTCTTATATTATACAATTTTTCTGTTAAATTTTCCACTTTTTTTGTGCAAAAAATACATAAAAATTTATTTTTTATTATCATTATGATGTGTTCGAGGATTGTGGGAATTGCGTAGCAATGGAGCAATCCGGTTACATCAGTGAGTGGCAAAATTTACTTTCGACACTCACATCATCATTATTGTACTATATATGCTTTAAAACCCGAATTTATGTCTATTTTCTTTCCAGATTTTCCCCATTGCATATTCATACGTCTTGTCAAAGACAAAAAGTATAAATTGTCCGAATATAACAGACATAAGCATTATTCCTTTTGCAGCCTTTTTTTCAGATAACATACTCCAGAAATATATTAAACCCGGAATATAAAGTACATTAAATACCAGATATTTCATAAGCCAGAAAAAGTTACGGCTTCTGATCCATCCAGAAGCTCTTCCAGAAAAATGCCATATTGTTTCTATAATTAGAATATAAAATCCCATAAATGCATAGGAAACCACATATAATTTATTCGGAGACAGAAAGATTCCCAGCAAAATTCCAGCCAGTAAAAAGCCTGCCCCGCTTTTCAATCCAAATTCCTGAATCACAATCCCGACAAAGAAGGACGCCGCCGCCAGTAAAAAAAGGGTATTCGTTTCGATCACACTGCCAAGCGCAATCCCCACTTCTGTCAGTGCAAGCATAACGCCTGCAAATGCAATCTTTTTTGTATTTAGATGCATGGACACAGATCTCCTCCCATACATTCACATAATGAATCTGCGATCCACAGATCACAGCACATATTTCCAGTTCCACACGGAGAGGAATTACGATTGCCATATCCCTGACCAAACGGATTACTATTATATCTCTGTGCTCCCCAGTTCAGCTGGTTCATCAGCTCTCTGTACTGCGGGTTATTCGGGTCCATATTCACTGCCTGCGCAGCATAATCCCTTGCCAGCACATTGTTACCGACGCCTGCGTTGGCCATGGAACTTGCATAATACCACTGTGCCGTCCGGTCATTCATACGGTTCAATACATTGATCGCATCCTGATATCTGCGGTTATTGATAAAATTGAATGCCGCCTGCATCTCCGGATTCATATTATTGTACTGCTGATATCTGCCATTGCCATAAGATTGATTCCCATAGGAATTATTACCATAAGAATAGTTCCCTGAACCCGCGCCGTATCCGTAATTATATCCTCCATTCGCCCGCTCTTTCATAATTTCATCATAAGCTTCCTGTACTTCTTTGAACTTTTCTTCAGCAAGATCCCGAAGCGGATTATCCACATTGGCATCCGGATGATATTTCCGGCTCAGTTCTCTGTACGCCTTTTTTATCTCCTCTTCCGACGCATTTGGTGATACGCCAAGCACCTCATAAGGATTCTTTGTCATCTTCCTTTTCCTCGCTTTTCTTTTCTTGTATCTTTCTGTAATGTTTCCATACGCCATCATACAGGATATTCCGCAGGATATCCACGTCCAGTATACATGGCAGAATTTCAAAATTTCTTGCGCATTCGCCGATCATCATGCACAGAATGTCTCTGCATCTTTCTTCATATCCGGCTTCTTCATGCATCTTTTTTAATGGATTATAAGTTCCTTTTTCCAGGTCCTTATCCAGATCTTCGTAAGCATCCATAATGTAAATATATTTGCCCAGATAGAAACCGATCCCTCGAAGCTGCTGTTCCCAGCAGTCTTCTTTATATACCATCATCTCTTCCATCAGCCGGCCAAAACAGCCTGCCGGATAGTCAACTTCCTGTATACCCTGACTTTCATATTCCGAAAGCTTTGCCATTTCTTCTCTGATCACACGACTCTGCCTTGGATATTTCCGAATTGCTTTTTCTACTTTTCGCTTCAAGGCCATACTCCCGAGAAGCCCTGCTACTTCTTCTCATCCTTCCAATCATCTTCCAGATGATAATACGCCATGATCAGATTCATATCGGTCGCATACTCTGTGATCTCATTTTCCAGCATTGGCTGTGGCTTTAACGGATGCATCTTACAGCGATGGCTTTCTGCCTTTGTTTCACTTTCATATAAAGAAGTAAGTAAAATGATCACAAATGTCATATCATAGGCAAGCGTAAGCTGACCTGCGCTGCCATACTGTCTCTTCAGCGACTGACAAAGACCACAGTAATACGCTTTATATTTATGATAATCTTTTACTTTTAATTCCGGCTCATTCGCCGTCACATATCCGAACATGTATTACTGAATTCCTCTCATTGTAAGCTGGATCCGCTTCTTCTGTAAATCAACGCTCATCACCTTTACATCTACAACATCTCCTACGCTGACTGCTTCCAGTGGATGTTGATAAAACGATCCGTGATCTGGGAAATGTGCACCAATCCGTCCTGATGCACTCCAATATCGACAAATACACCAAAGTCAATGACATTTCGCACGGTTCCTTTCAGAATCATTCCTTCCTTCAGATCCTTCATATCAAGGACATCCGTCCTGAGAATTGGTTTCGGCATCTCATCTCGTGGATCACGCGCCGGTTTTTCCAGCTCTTTGACAATATCCCGAAGGGTGATCTCTCCTATTCCAAGTTCTTCAGCGAGCTTTTTGTAATCTTTGATGGTAAGAGACAGACCTGCAAGTTTGCCGCCTGCAATATCTTCCGGCTTGAAGCCCTGCTTTTCAAGAAGCTTTCCTGCCGCCTCGTAAGACTCCGGATGTACACTGGTTCCGTCAAGTGGATTGGTTCCGCCCTGGATCCTCATAAACCCGGCACACTGCTCAAATGCTTTTGGTCCAAGTTTTGGTACTTTGAGAAGTTCTTTTCTATTCTCAAATTTTCCATTTTCTTCCCTGTAGGCAACAATATTTTTCGCAAGGTTCCGGAAATACCGGAAATATAAGAAAGCAGCGGAGCCGATGCAGTATTTAGGTCCACACCGACTTTATTTACGCAGTCTTCTACCACACCGCCAAGTGCTTCTCCTAATTTTTTCTGGTTCATATCATGCTGATACTGCCCGACACCAATCGACTGCGGATCGATCTTTACCAGTTCGGCAAGCGGATCCTGAAGACGTCTTGCGATGGATGTCGCGCTTCTCTGCCCGACATCGAATTTTGGGAATTCTTCTGTAGCAAGTTTACTTGCTGAGTACACAGATGCTCCCGCTTCATTTACGATCACATACTGCACTTTTTCCGGAATCTCTTTTAACAGTTCTACAATAAACTGTTCTGATTCTCTGGATGCTGTTCCATTTCCCAGGGAAATCAAAGAGATGTGATACTTTGGAATAATCTTTTTCAGCAGATCTTTTGCTGCCTGGATCTTCTTCGGAGTCGTAGGCGCTGTCGGATAAATTACAGTCGTGCCGATTACTTTTCCGGTCGGATCTACCACAGCAAGCTTGCATCCGGTACGGAATGCAGGATCCCATCCAAGCACAACCTGTCCGACGATCGGCGGCTGCATCAGAAGCTGCTCCAGATTCTTTCCAAACACAAGGATTGCGCCATCTTCTGCTTTTTCCGTCAGTTCGTTTCTCAGTTCACGCTCGATCGCCGGTGCGATCAGCCTCTGATAGCTGTCGGCCACAACCTCTTTCAAAACCGGTGTTGTGTATGGATTATCCCTGCGGATCACTTTCTTTTCCAGATAACGGAGAATTTCTTCTTCCGGTGCTTCAATCTTAACACTCAGGAATTTTTCTTTTTCTCCACGGTTGAGTGCCAGCACACGGTGTCCGGCTACTTTGCTGACCGCTTCTGTAAAATCATAATACATCTCGTATACAGATTCTGCTTTTTCGTCTTTTGCAGCAGAAACCAGCGTACCCTTTTTGAACGTCAGATCGCGGATCCTCTTTCTGTAATCTGCCTCATCTGAAATATTTTCTGCAAGAATATCTTTCGCACCGTCAATCGCTTCCTGCACATTTTTCACGCCCTTTTCTTCAGAAACATATTTTTCTGCCTCTTTTTCCAGGGGCTCCTTACTATTCTGAAGAGAGATCAGAACCGCCAGTGATTCCAGACCTTTTTCTTTTGCAATTGTCGCACGGGTTCGGCGTTTGGGTCTGTACGGACGATAAAGATCGTCCACCAGAACCTGCGTCTCTGCTGCCACGATCTGTGCTTTCAGCTCAGGTGTTAACTTGCCCTGTTCTTCAATACTTGCAAGAACCTGTTCTTTTTTCTCTTCCAGGTTCCGCAGATAGGTCAGTCGTTCATATAATTTACGAAGCTGTTCATCATCCAGTGTACCGTGTGCTTCTTTTCTGTAACGCGCAATAAACGGAATGGTATTTCCTTCATCGATCAGCTTTACAGCCGCATCTACCTGCCACTTTTTTACGCCCAGTTCTTCTGTTATTTTCTGGTTAATATCCATTGATATCCAATCCTCTCTTTTTGTTCGCTATGGATTTAATGATACCATGTCATCTCTTATTTTTCAATTCCCGTTAAAATTACAGAGTTTGCTCGGTTTTCTTGTCTTTTTCTATTAAATATGCTATACTACAGCTAATCTGACTGAAAAGTTTTAAGAAAGGATTAACCAAATGTCAAGCGATATTGAAAAAGAGCCACTGTCCAGACAACAGAAAAAATCAAAAGAAACCAAAGCACGTATCTTTCATGCAGCCAAGACAATTCTGCAGAAGCAGGGATACGATCAGCTTTCCATAAAAAATATCTGTGATGAAGCAGGTGTCTCCAACGGCAGCTTCTATCATCATTTTAAAACCAAAGATGATCTTTTATCTTATTATATTGAAGAACAGCCAAGCATCAATCCGGATCTTCTGGATACGCCGGAAGATGCAGATGAGGCAAAGATCGGTATCATCCACGTTTATCTGAATTACGCACAGTACTGCCGGGAACTCGGAGTAGAATTCATGTCCAACTACTACACACCGCGCAACCAGGCACTGAACCCAACGATCCGTACCGAGCGACCGTACCCAATCCTTACCGTAGAGAATTATCTTCGCAAAGCGATTGATGCCGGCATCATTGCGCCAAAGATTTCCCTGGATGAATCTGCACTGATATCCGTATGCTGGTTATCGGAAATGTATTTGAATGGTGTCTGCATAACGGAGAGACTGATTTTGAAGGTAATATCCGCCGTTCGATCGGGCATTATCTGGATGGCATTTTCTGATTTCACAGATATACCACAGCGTAAAATGAATTTTTCATATTCCTTCGCTGATTTTTTACAGCACATATTTTCAAAAAAGGTGTCATGGATTTTTATGTCCATGGCACCTTTTCGGCTTATCTGTTGTTATATAAACTTGTACATCGTTGTTGTTTCGTAAGTTTCGCCCTTCTTGCATACCGGCCCGGCAAAATTCTCTTTATGGATTGCATCCGGGAAGAACTGTGTCTCGAAGCAGGCTGCCTGGCGTTTGTGGTAATGCGCCCCGCCTTTTCCTTTGGCATCAACAATAAAGTTGCCTGTATAAAGCTGCATTCCCGGAAGGTCTGTATAAACTTCCATAGTGATTCCGCTCTCTTCTGAGGACATCTCTGCCACTTTCGCAAATTCTCCTTTATTGTTCAGAACCCAGTTATGATCATATCCTTTCCCCGAAATTCAGTGCTTCATAATCTGTCTCGATTTCTTTGCCAATTGCTTTCTTTGTGCGGAAATCCATCGGTGTTCCTTCTACCGGTGTGATCTCGCCTGTCGGAATAGACTCGGCATCGGCTCTGGTAAATGCATCTGCATCAATCCATACTTCCTGATCCAGTACATCTCCTGATGCATGTCCATCCATATTAAAATAGCTGTGATTTGTCATGTTGATCAGAGTGTCTGCATCCGGAACTGCATGGTAAGCGATCTTCACTGCATTGTCTTCTGTCAGAGTATATGTTACCTCAATATGTACAGCTCCCGGATATCCCTGATCGCCATCCGGACTGTCCAGTTCAAATGTAATATGATCATCTGCGGTTTCTTTTACCTTCCACATTCTCTGGTTATAAAATCCATTCCGCTGTGGAGGTTATTGCCATTATCATTCTTTTCAAGCTGATAGGTCACTCCGTTCAGTTCAAAGGATGCTCCTCCGATACGGTTTGCACTTCTCCCGACAATTGCACCGAAGAACAGATCTCCTTCTTCATATCCTGCTGCCTCATCATATCCAAGCACAACATCACATGGCTTGCCTTCTTTGTCCGGTACGATCACCTGTACCAGCGTTGCACCGTAATCGGATACTGCAATCTCCATTCCGTTTTTATTTGTGAGCGTATATAATTTTGTCTCATCACCTTTAACTGTTGCACCAAAATCTGTTACTTTCATTTCTCCTGTTCCGCCCTTTCTGTTAATTGTGCCTGTAAAACAGACATCTCTTTTACAGGT
>ENA-OQLB01000830-OQLB01000830.1-human-gut-metagenome-genome-assembly--contig:-NODE-830-length-15492-cov-2.288513_pt1 | contig 15492 bp, 18 predicted proteins | sample MGYA00242656_ERZ504813 | MGnify/ENA primary metagenome ERZ504813 (study PRJEB26092, sample SAMD00036388) | human gut metagenome | host: Homo sapiens | study: EMG produced TPA metagenomics assembly of... | reverse complement strand
CGGCCAGCCGGCGATCATGGCAGGGGAGACCAATCGCCGATCAGCGGGCCAACGGCCTGCTGCTGCCAAGGGCGACGGCGGTGCATCCACCGTGGCCAGCAGGTCGCCATCAAGGAGTCCGTGCTGCCGTTCAAGCGCTTCCGCACCCCGGTGGGCAAGACCGTCGACATCCTGCTCGGACCCGAGATGCGCTCCACCGGCGAGGTCATGGGCTTCGACCGTGACTTCCCGCACGCCTTCGCCAAGAGCCAGCTCGCCGCATACGACGGCGGACTGCTACCAGCGGCAACGTCTTCATCTCCGTCAACGACACCGACAAGCGGCAGCTGCCGCTGATGGCCGTCCGTCTGGTCGAGCTCGGATTTTCCATCTGGGCCACGGAGGGCACCGCGTCCGTGCTGCGCCGTTACGGCATCGACTCGAAGATCGTCGACAAGATCAGCACCCGCGTCGACTCCGACCCGGATGCGGCCGTCAAGGTCGAGCACGCCGTCGGTGGCATCGGAAAGAACGTGGTCGAGCTCATCGAAGAAGGCAAGATCGACATGATCCTCAACACGCCGAATTCCCGGGGATCGCGTTCCGACGGATATTCCATCCGCGCTGCGGCCATCGCGGCCGACCTGCCCCAGTTCACCACCATGACCGAGTTCTCCGCCGTGCTGATGGCCATCGAAGCCGTCAAGCACAACGATTACCAGATCATGAGTATCCAGGAGCACGCCAAGCAGCTGTTCGAGTTGGAGAGCCAGGAATAAGTTAGGCCAGGAGCAATCATGACACACGCCAGCAGTGAGGAAGAAATCAAGGCCATGCGGTCGGATTTCGGACTGCGCCTCAGCAGTTCGATGGCCCAGTACGGCCCCTTGTGCGTCGGCATCGACCCGCACAGGAAAAACCTCACTGACTGGGGTATAACGTCGACGCGGAAGGCGCGGAGCTGTTCTCCATGCGCATGCTTCAGGCCATGCGAGACCGCGCCGCCGCTGTCAAATTCCAGGAGCCCATGTTCGAGCGCTACGGTCCAAGGGATTCGCGGCGCTCGAACGAGTGCTCTACGCCGCTCGTCAAATGGGCATCATCACCATCGTGGACTGCTCCATGGAGGCCTGTCCACCACCATCTCCGCCATCGCGGACGCATACTTCAAGCCGGGCGCCCCTCTGCTGGCCGACGCCATCACCCTGCTGCCGTACTATGGCGCACGCTCACTGCGGGGCCTCACCAATGAGGCCCTCAACAACGGTCGCGGCGTCTTCATCGCCTCCCTGACCTCCAATCAGGAAGGCGCCAGCATGCAGACGGCCATCCGCCAGAGCGGCGACTTCAAGGGCAAAACCGTGGCGTTCGGCATCGCCAGCACTGCCCAGAAGTTCAATGACGACATCGACGGTATGGGCTCGGTCGGCTCATCATCGGCGCCACCATAGGCCAGTGGATCGCCGACAGCGGTGTCGACCCGGCGAAATTCACCGGTCCCATCCTTTCCCCGGGCTACGGCTGGCAGGCGCCGAGGCCAAGGACCTCAAAACCGTCTTCAAAGGCACCAAGGGCAACGTTCTGGTGACCGTATCCCGTTTCATCGCCGCCCATGGGCCCGATATTTCCGCGCTTGCCCAAGCCACCGAGGCCATCGCCATCGACGTCCGGCAGGCGCTCTACGAACCATGAAAGAAGGCGAGGACAAGGAGAAAGACGGTATGGGAACCATTACCGCATCACTGCAGCAGACCCCGGCCGAGCCAGCGGCCACTCCCGACGATGATGGCACACCTCGCAAGCGCCTCGTCGTCCTCACCGGCCCCGCCGGTGTGGGCAAGGGAACCGTCGAGAACATCCTGCGCAAGAACCATCCCGCGTCTGGGTCTCCGTGTCCGCCACCACCCGCAAGCCGCGGCCCGGCGAGGTCAATGGTGTCAACTACTGGTTCCTCGACGACCAGCAGTTCACCGACAAGGAAGAGGCCGGCGATTTTCTCGAAACCGCTACGGTCCACGGCCTGGCCCGCTACGGCACGCCCCTCAAGCCCGTTCAGGAACACCTCGCCGAAGGCGTCCCCACCATTCTTGAGATCGACCTGCAAGGTGCCCGACGCGTCAAGCAGCGTGCCAAGGAGCTCGGTCTCGAAGTCGTCTATGTGTTCATCGCCCCGCCCAGCTTCGACGAGCTCGTTCGCCGGCTCAAGGGACGCGGCACCGAAACTCCCGAGGAAGTCGCCAAGCGTCTGGAAACCGCTCATGTCGAACTCTCCGCCGAAAACGAATTTGACGTCACCATCGTCAATGATGATGTCGATAAGGCGGCGGAGGACCTGTGGCGGGTCATCGCCTCCGAATACGGCATCACGGAGTGACCGCCGAGCGGCACATCTGACTGCCGGACCGTTGCCGTTGGTTGTTGCCGCTGTTTTATGCGCCCCTTATCCAGCCAGAGTCCCATCCGCATGCCCTGCGATGGGACTTTTTCGATATACGCATCATCTTCCATCCGTCCACAGTTCCATTTATGTCGTCTGATGTGGGACCATGACCGGGTTGGGAATGGCGGACTTGTCGAAGTGCCGTGGTCGTGGACTGGCAGCCAGGCGTCTAGCGGGTGCGCAGACGGTAGCTTTCCAGATATCGCTGAGTTTTTCGCCGTTCGACGTACGCTTCCACACATCCAATCCGGCGCTGCGACCGCCTGCGCGTGTGCCGCGGCCGTGGGCGACGCATATTCCGAGCCGTCCTCAAGACGGAAGCGTCCCTCCTGGGTCACGGTCACCAGCCAACGTTCGCCCTTGCGCGGTCGCTCCCATACCAAGGTCTCGCCGGGAATCAGCAGACCGGCGGCGACGACCTGCTTGATGGTGACACGCTGTGAACCGCGCGTCTGCCGGGAGCCTGCGTCGCCGGAAAGCTGCTCCGGGGGTTTGCTCGTCAGATCGGCATGGCTCTCGTCATAACGGATGTCCCAGTATTCGGCAAGCAGGCGAATCGTCTCCTTCTGCCGGTATTCCAGCATCGCCGGCGTGCATTCGTTGAAGTCGGCAATCTGCTTGGTCAGCGGGAAACGGCAGGAGTCTGCACGCAGCAGCACGCGGTCGCGACGGCGCCCGTACTCCGTGAGCCGGTCGATCTGCCCCTCCTTGCCTTGCATCAGCACCATATTGCCCAGACGATACATCCAATAGTCATGCAGGTCCGCCGTCCAGGAAGAGAACGACGCCGCCGACGCGATATCCAGAGGCATGATCGGTACGACCGCCAGCGCACGCGGGCGCGGAATGCGAGCCCCGGCACGCTGCTCGTTGGCCCGAACCAACAGCAGACGCACCAGATCAGGGTCTCCCTGCAACTCACCGTGCAGCCTGATCAGGGCACCTGCCCGGTCGGCGGCGCTGACGGACAGTCCGCGTACCAAGCGAACAGGGAATCCCTTATCCAGATCGCGGATCGCAGCTGCGGTGTGCCCACGACGGTCAATGGCACTCCGACGATTCAGCATATCGACACCGGCCACCTGTTCCAAAGCGCACAGAATCTCGCCCAAGCGCTGTCGGTCATGCGACCCCAACGGGTCGGCCGTCCTGCCGCCGTCCCGTGCCGAATGCGAACCACGTTGGGCGAAGAACGAGACCTCGGGGTCGCCGAGGTTCCTGAACGAATGCGTCAGCGCCCACATCGCCACGGCTTTCCACTCATGATGCCGATAGTCGTTCAGCGCCTCCAGCCTGCCTCGAACATCATCCGGCAGCACGGTATCCGACGGGCGCTCAAGAATGCGCCACGCCATGGCATACGGGGCGAGAACACCGTCGATGAACGCCTCAATGGAATGACCGGCGAGATACTGGTTCAGCACGTCGGAAAGGAAGTCCTCGATCAGTTTGCCCGTCGCGGGCTTGTGCGTGAGGATGAGATGCAGGTACCGGAAGAACTCCTCCACGCGGGCGGCGTCATCGCCCAGCGGATCCATGATGTCATCCCAACGGGAGGCGTACGCGTCCACCGCGGCGGCGGGCAGTCCTGACATCGCCCGGGCCTTGAACACATCCGATGGCGTCAGGGGGAGGCCGCGCATGTTCATGACGTCGAAAATACGATGCGCTCCATCAAGGTCATCGGTGGTGACGATGACCAAGGTCACCGAATTGACAGATAGGATGCGAACCGGTGGCGTTCCTCCTCGTCAAGCTGTGCCAATGCATCGTATGCCTGCTTTGTGTTGGCGATGATGTTGCACTGCGCGTTCGAGGAGCAGTCCTCATCGTTCATGTCGAACAGCGCCTCCAGATTGCCTTCCTGAACGTATTCGCGGAAAAATGCGGCGTCGCGTTCACGGAGCGTCAGCCGGGGCTGCGAGGTGATGCCGCGCAGCTTGTCTCCGGGCTCGACGATCAGAGCGTCCAGCAGACGCATCCATTCCTCGTCATGTTCGAGGTCGCGCAGCGCGGCGATGATGATTGACAGCGAGACCAGACGCTGCTGGCCGTCGATGACCGAGAAGCTGGTGTCGCCTTCCCGCACGAGAATCAGAGAACCGAGGAAATACGGCGTCTCCGGTGATTTGCATGCCTCCTCAAGGTCGCTGATGAGCTGCAGGATGTTCTCCGGTTTCCAGATATAGGCGCGCTGGAAGGATGGGATGGACAACTGATAGTCCGGAGTGAACACCTTGCCCAGTGGTTTTTCCGTCGCGTTGATTGCCATGACGCCCCCTCATCGGTAGCTGCTGAGCATCAGCGTACCAGCGGGTCGGTATGGATGCGCTGGCGGCGACTTGCGTGACGGCGCCGTTACAGGTCCGCTCGTTCGACAAGCCGTGCCATCTGCACGCGCCCCATGTCGAGTTTGTCCGCGGCACTGGAGAGATGCGCTTTCGCGGTGCGTTCCGATATGAACATGCGTCCTGCGATCTCGGCGTTGGTGCAGCCTTCGGCGGCGAGCAGCACGGCTTCGCGCTCCCGGGAGGCAGCGTGTCCAGCAGGCCCGAGCTCGTCACGCCTGGACTGGGCCGCTGCATGCTCAGATCATTGATGAGCTGTCTCTGGCTGGCCGGATTGAACTGCGGGGTCCCCTCGCATATGCCGACTATGCGGTGGATGATGTCCTCCGGCGCGTCGGTCTTGGATACGAATCCCTCGGCGCCGGCCTCCACGGAGCGTTCCACCGTGTTGGACGGGTTCAAGGATGTGAGGATCAGCACGTGAGGAGGATTGCGAAGCGCGCGAAGACGACGGGTGGTCTCGATGCCGTCGATGCCGGGCATTGCCACATCCATGAGAACGACGTCCGGGTGCTCGCTGTCGGCGTTTCGCACGGCGGTGGCTCCGTCGGTTGATGTGGAGACGACAGAGACACGCCCCTGCGAGTAATCGCGGAGAATCATACTCATCGCCTGGCACACCAGCGATCGTCGTCTATGACGCTCACGGTGATGACGTGCTGTTCGGAATCGTTCACGGCTTCATTCTATCGGCTTGACAGGCGATCCACGGCATTGCCACGTCGAGATGGAAGACATGGTGGTCGTCGTGCCCGTATCGGCATGTCCCGCCGGCCGTCTGCACCCGTGCCGTCAGGCCGGCAAGTCCGTTGCCGTCCGTTGCGGATGGGATCTCGCGCTCGTTCGGGGCGGAGAGACCGCGCTTCATGGGATTGCTGATGTGGATATGGATGCCGTTGTCGGGGTTCATCGTGACTTCCACAGACACCGGCTCACCCTCGGCGTGTCTGCGGGCATTGGTCAGCCCCTCTTGGATGGCTCGGTATGCGATTTTCCCTGTGCCTCATCGAGGTCGGAGAGCTGCTGGATGTCTATCCAGGTGTTGATGCGCATGCCGGCGGAGCGCGCATCGTTGATCAGGGCGTCCAATGACGGGCGTGTCATTGACGTTTGCGGGGCGGGAGCGAGCTGCTGACGTGCCTGTTGGGGGTGACGGAGCATGCCGATGATGGAATGCGCCTCATCCAAGGCTCCTGCGGATTGCCGTCGAATCTCCTCGGATTTCTCCTCGATAAGCGAAGCCTGATTCCGCAATTCGGGGGTCAGCATCTGCCCCGTCTCATGTGGGTTCGTCGCATCGGCAAGCTGGATGAACGCCCGTGCCTCGCCCTGCAGGGCACTGGCGTTCAAGGCGATGAGGGACAAGGAATGAGCGAGCGTGTCGTGGGCTTCGGCTGCGATGGCGTCGGCCAGCTGCTGATCGGTGAGATTGCGATGCAGGCTCACCGCATAATCGCTGATGGCCTGGGTCTTGGTAGCGGCCTCGTCCAATTGCACTCGTGACCGGATATACAGTCCCGCCAGAATGGCGATGAGGACGGCTATCAGCTCCACCACAACGGCTGTGGCTATGATGTCGGCCTCCCCTCAAGCATCGCGGCATGGCCCGAGGCGACATCCGAATCCGGCTTGATGAAGATGGCCGATTGCCACATCGAGGAGTTGAACGGGCGCAACGTGTCGCGCATCTGCCCCCAGACCCCGACCAGCGTCGCCGCGACGATGGCGCGGATGATGCGCTGCCTGCCGCGGCGTCTTGCGATCAGCGATGTGAGCGCCATCAGCATCAGCATCGGATCATAGGGAAAGATCAATATGACGGCGCAGCAGATCCAGAACACCGGTTCCGGGTGCTTGTCGCGTGCAAGCAGCAGGAACGGGAAGCGAAGGCCAGTAGGGAACTCGCGATGAACCAGACGTACATGGCGTTGACCGGATTATTGATGTACCGGGTGGCTGCGAATGAAGTCTGCACCAGGCACATGAACGCGGAAACGGTGATCATCACTGCGGTGCACCATACGCGCGTGCGCACGGCGACGGTGTCCTCGTCGGACGTCGTCGCCGGGAGCGGTCCTCCCGCGCGGGGGTGGGGCGAGAAATCATTCATGGCATCCACTCTACGGGGTCAGGTCTTTCCGCGCCATCGAACGCGGGTTCATTCTTATCTGCCCGAAAGGGCAATCGGAAATGAACGTTCGTCCACTGATGCAAACGTGCGAACTCCGATAGCGTGGATGGTGCATAACTCACCGAGATCAAGAAGGAGAATGCTATGTCGCACGGTATCAAGGGGGAGACGTCCGCACAGGTACCCCCAAAGGAACCACGATCTGCGGTATCGTAGGCGTCGTCTTTGCGCTTTGGGCTGGTCCTCAGCTTTATCCCGATCGTGAACAATATAGCGGCCATCCTAGGCGCCATCGGCGTGGTGCTGGCGATCATCGCATGGTGGGGACGTTCCGCGGCAAGAAGGCGGGCAAGATACTTTCCATCGTCGCGGCGGTGCTGTCGGTGCTCGCCATCGTCATCACTCTGGCCATGCAGTCCGCAGCCAGCAAGGCCATTGATGAGGCCATTAACGGTTCCGGCACGTCACAGAGCAAGTCGTCCGACGCGAAAAAGAGCGGCGACGATTCCTCCAACGACGGTTCCGCGAACAACGATCCGACGAACAATGACTCCACCGATACGACCAAGGCATCGGGGGAGCAGGACCAGGAGGGTGATCTCAAGAACCTCCATGTCACGATCGTCTCCGCGGCGAAATCGGGCAACGACTATGAAGACAAGCCTACGGTGATGGTCACGTACGAATGGAAGAACAATTCAGGCAAGAACAACTCCTTCGCCGCGCTGGCGCATCCCCAGGTGTTCCAGAACGGACAGGCCCTGGACACCGCCGTCTATCTTGACCAGCCGACCGGATATGACATGAATTCATATACGGCGGAGATCCAGCCCGGAGCGACAGGAAAGGTGACCCTGGGATACGTGTTGAAGGACGAGTCGACCATCACCGTCGACGTGACCGACCTGTTCTCCATCGATGACTCCCGGAAAGTCGTGCACACGTTCGACCTGAAATAGACGAATAGGCAGGCGTTGCTGGTGTGATGCTCAAGCTGAACATTAATGATTTGTTCAGCCTTCTCCGTTACGATGAAGCGTACGCAAACAAAGGAGCCAGCATGACATTTGGACAGCAGCCAGGCAACGGCGATCCCTATTACGGCGGCAATCAGCAGCAGCCGCATATGGGCAGCAGCAATACGGACAATCACAGTATTCATACGCGCCCAACGGCACTGCGGCGATCAACGCCCAGACCATCTACAGCCGTGAACAGGTGCAGGCGGCCCAACGGGCATCCGTCACCAGGCATACGGCGAGATGACGCTCGGCCTTATCATCACGCCGTCGTCGCGGTCGTCGCGCAGATGACCGGCGCATACGTCTCCTTCATCGAGTCAACCGGCCTGATCGGCTTCTTCGGATTCGCGATCGTACAGGTTGTGCTGGCCGTGGCGCTGGGCGCCCGCATCATGAAGATCAAGGCATCGACCGCCCGTGTCATGTTCTACGTGTACGCGGCGCTGATGGGATTCACTCTCAGCTCCATCTTCCTGGTGTACAGCATCTCCGACATCGGCGTGGCCCTGGTCCTGTGCGCGGCGTTCTTCTTCGTGCTCACCATGTTCTCGTTGACCACGAAATTCGACATGCTCAAGGCCGGCCCCATCCTCATGGTGGGCCTGGTGGTGCTGATCATCTCCCAGATCGTGCTCATGTTCGTTCCGGGCAGCACGACCGGGATGCGTATCATCTGCGCCTTCGGCCTGATACTGTTCGCCGGCATGACCCTGTACGACGCTCAGCAGACCCGTGCGCTGTTCAGCGCCTATGAGGCCCAGGGGCCGGAGATGATCAAGAAGATCTCCATCATCTGCGCGCTGAACCTGTATCTCGACTTCGTGAACATGTTCCTGTACATCCTTCAACTGTTCGGCAGCCGAGACTGATATCACTGGAACGGTACCGTCATAGCCAATTCCGCCAATACGGATATTGTCACGACGCAGATGCGATGGCCCATCCCGCAGCCGCGGATGGGCATCATCGTTCAGATGCCCATCGCGCGAATCAGCGAGACCATTCCATCATCGTTCGGGACCGGTCACGGCGATACGCTAGCGTGAATGCTCATGAAGCAGCAGGAAATGGCCGGTATGGCATGTCTTGTATTGACCTCGCTGATTTGGGGATTCGCGTTCGTCTCCCAGGTGCAGGGCATGGCATCGATGTCGCCGTTGTTCTTCAACGCCACGCGGTTCACCTTGGGGGCGATTTCGCTGATCCCGTTGCTGCTGTGGAAGCGTTTGCGACGATGCCGGGAATCGGGGAAGACGGTTGGCGCGGGGAACCGTGAGGCCGGCGATGGCGAACATGACATGATCGCCGGCAGCGCACTGTCGAACCCGCTCATCGTCGGAATGATATGCGGTGTGTTCCTGTTCGCGGCGAGCACGCTGCAGCAGTACGGCATCATGTTCGGCCGTTCGGCCGGCCGCGCCGGATTCATCACCGCGCTCTACATCGTCATGGTGCCGTTGCTGGCGTATCTCGTCCTTCGCCGCGCAGTGCGCATGATGACTTGGATGGCGGTGGGCGTGGCCGTGGCCGGATTCTACCTGCTGTGCATCACGGACGGCTTCGGTTCCCCGACGCTGGCCGACTGCCTGCTGCTGTTCACCGCGGTCCTGTTCGCCGCTCATATCCTGTCGATCGATACGCTGGGAGCGCGCGTCGACGCGCTGACACTGTCATTCATCCAATTCGTGACGACCGCGGCACTCAGCTGGCCGGCACGCTGATCGAAGGCTCCATGGACTGGAACGGGGCAGGGCAGGCGTGGATCGCCGTGCTGTATGCGGGAATCGGGTCAGTCGGCGTCGCCTACACGTTGCAGGCTGTAGGCCAACAGTGGGTGCCGCCGACCCGCGCATCGCTCATCATGTCGCTGGAATCGGTGTTCTCGGTCATCGGCGGCGCATTGCTGTTGGGCGAGACGATGACGGTACGCGGATACCTCGGCTGTGCGCTGATCTTCGCGGGTATCGTGCTCGCGCAGATGCCCGGTGTCGGCCGCAGACGATTGGCGGTGAACAAGACCGGAAAACGGGATCAGTGAACGCGATCGGGGAATGCGACCGGAAAACAAGAAAGACAGAATCCCGCTGATCGGCCGTCAGACGGATCCGTTCCCGTCAGCGAGGGCGGAGGATGCATGACGGGGGCCGATTCGACCGGCTTAGTCGCTTTCGGTGTCTCCTCGACCTGCGGCGCGCCGTTGATGTCGCGGTGGATGTTCTGCATCTGGGTCTCGATGTTCTGCAGGCTCCGCGCGCAATCAAGCAGCGTCTGCGAGTGCTCGGCGAGCTTTGCGTCCGGCAGATCGGTCTTGTAGCGCAGGGCGTGCTCCAGACTCGCCCAGTAATCCATCGCATGGTGCGGAACTGGACCTCCACCGGGGTGTAGTGGGCGCCGGATGAGAGGAACACGGGCACCGCATAGATGACGTGCAGCGACCGATAGCCGTTCTGTTTGGGGTTCTTGATGTAGTCCTTGACCCGCAGCACGGAGATGTCGTTCTGCGCCGACAGATAGTTCGACACGGAGTACACGTCGTCGCGGTAGTTGCAGATCACGCGGATGCCTGCCACATCGAACAGGTTGTCCTTGATCGACGACACGGTCACCGGCAGCGTCTTGCGCTTGAGCTTGCCGAGGATCGAGTTCACCGACTTGAGACGGCGTTCCATGTGATGGATGGGATCATGCGAGAACCGCACCTGGAACTCCGAATCAAGGATCTCCAGTTTGGTGCTTATCTCATACATCGCGCCTTCGTAGACTTGCATGAGATTCACGAATTCGGTGAGTTCTTCCGGTGAAAAAGACCCCCGATCCATGCCCACGGCATCGAGTCGGTTTTCAGGTCATTCGTGTTGATGCGGCTTTGTCGGTCAAGTATCACGGTTCACCATCATAGCCGAACTCTTGCGGAGGAACTGAAAAATCGCAGCACGCTGGTGCTGGCTTGGGCAATCGTTACGATGGTTGACTATGAACGAAGACATGATGACCGAGTCGGAGCGCACCTCCACATTGACGGACCCGACCCTTGGCGCCACAACGGGGCGCGGCAAGGGCGTATTCTACGTGCACACGCTGGGATGCCAGATGAACGTGCATGATTCCGAGCGAATCGCCGGTGTGCTCGAAGATGACGGATACATGCCGGCGACCGAGGAACAGGCGGCGGACAAGGACGTCGACCTGATCATCATGAACACGTGCGCGGTGCGGGAGAACGCCGCGGAACGCATGTACGGCACCATCGGCCTGTGGGCGGACCTCAAGCGCACGCATCCGAACATGCAGATCGCGATCGGCGGATGCATGGCCCAGCTTGACCGCAAGAGGATCGCACAGAAGGCGCCGTGGGTGGATGCGGTGTTCGGCACGAAGAACATCGGCTCGCTGCCGCGCCTGCTGGATCAGGCCCGCATGGCGGGGACCTGCCAGGTCGAAGTGGCCGACAAGCTGGACTATTTCCCCAGTCAGCTGCCGGTCGCCCGCGCTTCGAAGGTGTCGAGCTGGGTATCCATCTCGATCGGCTGCAACAACACGTGCACGTTCTGCATCGTGCCCACCACGCGTGGCAAGGAGCATGACCGCCGTCCCGGCGACATCCTTGCGGAGATTCGCCGATGCGTGGATGAAGGCGCCAAGGAGGTCACGCTGCTCGGCCAGAACGTCAACTCGTTCGGTTACGGCATCGGCGACCGGTATGCGTTCTCCAAGCTGCTGCGGGCCTGCGGAGACATCGAGGGATTGGAGCGTGTGCGTTTCACGTCGCCTCATCCGGCGGCGTTCACCGACGACGTGATCGCGGCGATGGCCGAGACGCCGAACGTCATGCACCAGCTGCACATGCCGTTGCAGTCGGGCTCCGACAAGATCCTGCGTGCGATGCGTCGCTCCTACCGTTCCGCCAAGTTCCTGGATATCCTGCGCAAGGTGCGCGAGGCGATGCCGGACGCGCAGATCAGCACCGATATCATCGTCGGATTCCCTGGCGAGACGGACGAGGATTTCGAGGCGACGATGGATGTGGTGCGTCAGGCGAGGTTCCAGTCGGCGTTCACATTCGAATACTCGCCGCGTCCCGGAACCCCCGCGGCCGAAATGGAGCAGGTCCCGCATGAGGTCGTGCAGGAACGGTTCGACCGGCTGGTGAAGCTTCAGGAGCAGATCACGGAAGAGGAGCTCGCCAAGTTCGAGGCCGTGACGTCGAAGTGATGATTACCGGGGCCCAAGGCAAGAAGGATTCCGCGACACATCGCGTCACCGGTCGTGAACGGACCGGCGTGCTGGTGCATATCGGCGTGCCGGACGGCGAGCCGATGCCGCAGATCGGTGATTTCGTGACCGCGACCGTCACCCATGCCGGTCGCCACAACCTCATCGCCGACCCGGATGTCAACGCCGGCCAGACGTATGCGGTCCGCCGGTGAGCGGGACAGACACCGCGATATAAGCGAGACGACATCATGAGTGAGACCATGAACGAGACCATGAACGATGTGACCATGACCGATAAATTGACGAATAATGACATGGCGTCGAACGTGACCGGCCCGGCCTCGTCAGGCTCCGAAGGCCGGTCAGCAAACCCGTCCGTGGCGATGCGAGGGTCGTCAGCATCGTCGGGCCGACCGCGTCCGGCAAGACCGGCCTCGGCATCGCCGTCGCCCGGGCGCTGAAGGAACGGGGGGAGCGGGCCGAGATAGTGAACGCGGACGCCTACCAGATGTACCGCGGCATGGACATCGGCACGGCCAAACCGACCGCGGACGAGCAGGCGGCGGTTCCGCATCATCTGCTTGACATCATCGATCCGGACGAGGCCATGTCGGTCGCCAGATTCCAGCAGGTAGCGCGAGCCACCATCCATGACCTGCAATCACGCGGAATCCGCCCCATTCTCGTCGGCGGGTCCGGCCTGTATGCGCGGGCCGCCATCGACGACATTTCGTTCCCCGGCACCGATCCTGATGTGCGCAGGCGACTGGAGGAACGTGAGCGCAGCGAGGGGGCCGGAGCGCTGTTCGACGAGTTGCGGGCGAAGGACCTCAGGCCGCGTCGCGCATGGACCCCCACAACCCGCGTCGTACCATCCGCGCGTTGGAGGTCATCGAAGTGACCGGGCGTCCGTATTCCGCCAGTCTGCCCCGCTACCGGTACGTCATCGCCTCAGTGCAGATCGGTCTGGACCTGCCCCGCGAGGAGCTGGACCAGCGCATCGACATCCGCACCAAGCAGATGCTGGAGGGTGGTTTCATCGAAGAGGTGGAGCGGATCCGCCCCCATCTGGGAGCGACCGCCGGGCGGGCGCTGGGCTATCAGCAAGTCATCGATTACCTGGACGGGCTGTGCGATCTGGATGACACGTTCCGAGACATCGCGCAGAAGACCAAACGGCTCGCCCGCAAGCAGATGGGATGGTTCGGGCGTGACCCGCGCATCCATTGGCTCCATGCGCTCAATCCGCGACTGGTGGATAACGCGATGGCCGTTATCGACCATGCCGACGCGGGCGATTACGACCCGATCGATGCGCAGGCGGACGAGTATACGCAACATCATCTGGGCGACCTGCAGTAATGGCAGAGCGGCCCGTGGCGACCGGTACCCCGTGGTGACCGGCAACAGAGTCGCCGCGGCTTCGGTCAGTGAGCGGGCCCCTGCTCCCAGCCGGCGATCAGGAAGACCCGCGTGGGGTTCGCGGGGCGCACGATGTCGGCGAACATCTGGCTGAAGGCGTTGATGTCACCTCGATATGCGGCGTGTTTCGCCTGCTTGTATGACTCGCGCGTCACGCTCCCCAGTCGAGATCCCACCCGGCGTCATGCGCGAGACGGGACGCGAAGATGCGAAGCGTCATGGCGTTGCCTCCCTTGAACGGGTGCAGGTAGCCAGTTCGTCGTAGACGTGGGCGAGCTCCCGGACGAACACGCCCCGGTCGAGGTTGTCCAGGTTGCGTTTGTCGGCAAGCTCGGTCGAGATGTTCAAGGCGCCGGTCTCGATCAATTGCGCGGGAAAGAACGCCTCGGGGTTCTTGGCCTGATGCCGCTTGTCGGTGACCTCGCGGGTGACGTTCGAGGTGCGCAGCTGTCCGGCGTCGGAGAACACGCCGTCGAACAGTCCCGGTGGATGGCGATGAGCTCGGCAATGTCGCCGCTCGGATCCAACGGCGTTCAGCAACAGCACCGTTCGGGCGAACACGCTGCTGGCGTGGTCGGTGGCATGATCGTCAAGGCTCCCGTCGGCGAGCCTGCCGCTGACGATCCCGGAGGTCTCCCGGTCCGCGGCGTCGATCAGAGCGGATACGTCGTTGTCGCCCTGCTCGTATCCCGCCGCGGCGCGCATCGTCGCATCGCCCGGCGTCATCGCTTCCAATGCGCAGTTTTTGAGTGCAAATGCGACTGCGCTCGCACGTTCTGCTGGAGTCATAGTTAGATGGTACATGCGCCGATGCCCCTCGCGCGGGTTTTGACGCGAATTGATCGGGAATAACGGGTGATGGGTAGAATCTGAAGACGCTATGGCACGAACAACATCCTCATCAGGCAATGGTCCTTCCAACGACTCGCCGCGTGGCACCCGCACGCAGCGTGCTTCGTCGCGCGTCGGCGAGACCGGGAAGAGAGCTTCCGGCGGGCGTGGCGGCATGGGGGACGATGCCCGCACCCCGGTCGAGGAGCCGCTGTGGAAGCGGATCATTCTCGCGGTTCCGCGCGGCTTCGGCTCACTGGTTCGGTCGGTTGCCGGAGTGGGTGAATTCGACCCCGTGTATCGCCGGGATGGCCTGTGCTTCCTGCTGATCGTGCTCGCCGTATTCTTCTGCGCTTCCGAATGGTTCCGCGTGAACGGGATCATCGGCCGGGTGCTGCATGCGTTCTCGGCCGGCGTGCTGGGCGTGATGAGCGTCGTGTTGCCGGTGCTGCTGGTGATCGTGGCCATCCGTCTGATGCGCAACAGCGGCAAGAATTCCGACAACCCCCGCGTGGTGAGCGGCTGGGCGATACTGTTGTGGTCCGTCTGCTCGATCATCGACGTGGTCGTGGCCGCCGACGCGCGTTCGTTCGACATCGGCCTGCTGCAAAGGGCCGGCGGACTGCTTGGTTTCGTGCTGGGCTCGCCTTTGGCATGGGGATTGTCGAAGGTGTTCGCCGTCATCGTCTTCGTAGTAGTCGGCTTGTTCTCGCTGCTGATGATCACCCGCACCCACGTCACTCAGGTGCCGGATCGCGTCCGCACCATGCTGCCATGATCTCGCAGCGTTCCCTGCATCCTCGGCAGGAGCCGGATTCGGCCGCGCAACAGGATCAGTTCCCCAACGAGGTGCGTGTGGGTGACGGCGATGAGACTCTGGCGTTCGCCGAGGGCGTCCCCGCCCATGACGGTACGGACGAAACTGAGTCGGACTCCGTGGGCGCGAAGGGCGGATGGTTCTCCCGTCTGTTCCGGCGCAAGTCCGCGGAGAAGACGGATGACGCGTCACTTGACCGGTATGCGGGGGATGACCCGTTCTCCCACGCGGCGAGTCGGCATGGGCAGGCCGCCGAGACATCACTGGACGCACGCGGCAATGTCATG
>ENA-OQLB01000829-OQLB01000829.1-human-gut-metagenome-genome-assembly--contig:-NODE-829-length-15502-cov-3.234667_pt1 | contig 15502 bp, 22 predicted proteins | sample MGYA00242656_ERZ504813 | MGnify/ENA primary metagenome ERZ504813 (study PRJEB26092, sample SAMD00036388) | human gut metagenome | host: Homo sapiens | study: EMG produced TPA metagenomics assembly of... | reverse complement strand
GAACCGGCATCAAATTCATTGGCTGACAATCGCCGACTCGATAGCAGCGATGGCGGCAATGCCAGTCAATGACGTGGGGCAATGAGAACATGGAACGTATGACTACCATCATTATGAATACCTCTGATGATAATCGTGGTCAGCTGTTTTTGGCTTTATTCCAAGGTTTTCCATTTTTGGGAAACCTGCCGATTACCCTCGTTTTTCACGAGGCACCTACAGGCACCCAAGAATAATCTCGACTGCCCCCACCGGCCGACCACCACCGGCCGGTCCATGATGCTCATTCGAGATCTCCCGCCGACGATAGGCGCCCGGACCCATACCGTCTATCCAAGGGGAAGCCAATGAAGGACACGGAGAACAGGCCGCAACCGAGAAAACGCAGGAAATGGGGATCGGTGATCGTCCGCAGGGACGCGGACGGCAACCCGACCAGTTTCCAGGCGCGGTACGTCAACCCGCTCGACCCGCCCAAGAAGGTCGGACGGAACTTCGGCCTGGAATACGAGACGGAGGCCTACAGGTGGCTCGACGAGGAGCGCTACCTCGTCACACTCCACAACAAAGGCATCAGGCAATGGTTCATCCATCGCAGCGAGGCGCAAACACCATGCCACATTCAGGGAATACTCCAAGGACTACTTCGACAAATACCGCAAACCGGACGGCAGCAAGCTATCCGGCCGTCCAACCGATGCAACGGAATCGTACTGCGTCGGCTCAACGAGACGTTCGGAGACACCCCGCTCGACCGCATCACCCGGCAAATGGTAGACGAATGGTATGCAAACGCCAGAGACACGTTGACGGCATGGACGTTCGAACAGGCGGCGCGAACACTCAAACGAATCATGCTCGCCGCCGCGAACGAACAGGCGGATGGCACCCCGCCGCTCATCCCCGCGAGCCCGTGCCGGTACCGCGTCGTCAAACCGCAATCCAAACGACGTGACCAACCGCCGGTCACCGCCGACGAGATCAACAGGCTGGCCGAGCTCTTCCCCGACTACCAGCGGCTCGCGCTCTGGCTCTCCCTTCTGGCAGGCGGACTGCGCCTCGGCGAGGTATGCGCACTGCAACTCAGGGACATCGACCTGGAGAACCTGCAACTCCACGTCCGCCACTCCGTCAACCGCGGCCCCGACGACAGGGGCAAATACCAATTATGCGAGCCCAAGACCAAAAGCAGCAAAAGGGTCGTGCCCATCCCGAAACCACTCGTCCCGCTCATCGAGGCCCATATCAGCCGGTTCTGCAAGGACCGCAAGCCCGACACCATGCTGTTTCACTCGCCTATGCTGGACGATTGGCTGCTCCCGCCCACGACCATCGAACGGACATTCCGCATGGCCCGCGAAAAGATCGGACGCCCCGACATCACCTTCCACTCGTTGCGCGCCACGCACGCCACCATGCTCGTCCTCGAGGGCGGGACCATGCGCGAGACGATGGACGACCTCGGACACACCAGCCTCACCGTCGCGGTGGACAGCTACCAACGGGTCGTCAGAGAACACCACCGCGACACCGTGGAACTCCTCGCCTACCGGTACATGCCATCGAACGATCCGACCGTGATCCGCACGGTCATCGATCAGAAGGAACGCCAGATCGACAAGCTCCGCAGCGAGGTGGACAGACTCAGGAAGATCCTACAAGAAAAGAACTGACGACACATACCAAGAAACCGGAACCGGTAAATACCGGGACACCGGTTTACCGAGATACCGAAAAAACGAAATATTGAAAAAACAAAACCGGTGAAGAACGGCATCAAACGGAACAAGCCCGCACGTCTAAGCGTTGCGGCATCCGCCGCCGCAACACTTAGATACGTGAGGCAACCCACGGCTGGCCGCGAGCCAATGCCCTCACCCGACCGGATACCGGAAACGGTGAATACCGAAAAAACGAAATACCGGAATACTGAAAGAACAAAATACCGAAAACCAGATACCAAGCAATGGATCCCGGCCCGACGCATCCGAAAGTCATCTTGCCCTGTGCCCGCGTTCCGGCTTTCCTTGCCCTGGGGAGACGACGGTGCGTTGGTAGGAGTAATGCTCGTACACGTGACGGCGCTGCTCGAGAGACATGTCGTATGCCGTGTTCGCCGGTTGCGCATATTCACCAAGATGGGCCAGATCATTCGACATGGTTAACGGTTCTGACAACGGCTTGACGATTCTTCTGAACATATCCTCGAGAGGACGCAGATCGTTTCGCTGCATCCCCGCGATCGAGGCTTGATCGTTCGTCCTTTTGTCGATGAGTCCCCAGTCGAAATGCCAGCCGGCCTCGCGCGCGATGATCTCCCAGAAAATGCGTTGCGTCCGTCCGTTGCCCTCACGGAACGGGTGAAGGATGTTGAAGTTGTTGTAGCTGACGCTCAGACGCTTTACGAATTCGTCATGGCCGAGACCTTTGAGAAGATCGTCACCGCGAAGCACCTCCTCGGAGTAGCGAACCCCTATGCTGAACAGCTCCAATGGCTGGAAGGGAAGCCCCTCGCCCTTGCCCATGTCGATGGTTCGCACCTCCCCCGCCCAGTCGTACACGTCCCGGAAGAGGAACCGGTGTATGCGGCGAAGCTGTTCCAGCGTCCCTTCCGCAGACGGGAGATCCTCTCTCAGAATGGCGGCGCGGGCGGAGCAGAGATCGTTCTCCGCAGCCGCCAACGCATCCTCGTCCGTGGCGCCCACAAGGTTCCGCAGCACGTTCGTTCCCGGAATCAGGTAGGGATCGAAGACACGCTCCATCATCACTCCAGTCCGTAACGGCGACGGGTGCGGGCAAGAAGTTCGGTGCCATCGATTGTTCCCCGCGCATATTCTCCGGCATCGCGCATGAAGCCTCGTCACGTCGCCGCCTTCCAACCGCACGGACTGCACCGACAGCCCGACGTTCTCCGTGCGGCGGCGCATCTCGGATTCAGATATCGCTCCGAACATCGTGCCTCCCTTTCTCCTTAAATTCTAGCAAAACCGACAGCCTTAGACAGAGCCGCGCCTGATTCCGCTCCTCACGCATGTCGTGTCAGGCGTCATGCCGTTCGTTCCGGTCCGCGTCAAGGGCCATAGCCACCTCTTCCGATACCGGCATATACATCGTCCCTGTCGTAGATCTGCGCGGCGGCCCGTTTCATGGCGCGGCGTTCGGCCCTGGATCATGAACATCGTCGCGACGTCGCCGAACGTCTGGCGCTCGAATACCTCCCCGCCGAGGAGCCGGCCGTCATCAAGGCGCAGATAGCCCAGAAGGAGGAGGAAATCGACCAGCTGCGGCAGACCGTCGCCGGACTCCGGAGAAGACTGGAAGAGCTCGAAGACGACGGAAGAGAACGAAACCAGGCCGGATAGGCATACCCGCAAAACCGAAAAACCGAAATATTGGGAAACCAGAACCGGTGAAGACCGGTATCAAACGGAACAAGCCCGCACACGTCTAAGTGTTGCAACAGGTACAGCGGCAACACTTAGACACGTGAGACACCACCGGTCGAAGCGCAAGGCAATGCCTCAACCGATTGGATGCCGCGATACCAGAACCGGTAAATACCGAAAAACAATATACCGAAATCGGTTCAGTCTTCGGAATCAGCCGCATCACGCCCCTTGCCGAAGAGATGGTCGAACAGTTTCTCCCCGGCCTCCTCCCGGTCGTACACCCCCACTCCTCGTACATGTCTAGGATGAAGTCGGTTCTGGCGAACCTCGCCCTCACATCGTCGGGAAGCGGCAGCGCGTCCCCGGCGGTCCACGCTCACGGTCACGTCATGGAACCGCACCTCGCTCACGCCGGGCGCTTCGACGCCGGCCGGATCCAGCAGCAGCACCCACCGGTCGTCATCACCCCGCGGATCCAGGTCGGAGATACGCGCCCACACGCTCCCGTCGTCCATGGTCCGGACCTCGCCCGACTCGGGATCGCCGTGATGGCTGAAGCTCACCCATCTGACCGCGCCCATGTAACCTGCATGTCCGTTATCCATAACTCTCATCCTTTTCCCTTAAAGCGGCACCATCGTCGCCGACAACACTGATTATAGAAGACATAGTGTTTCCACACCGAGAGCAGACTTGGCCCAGAAGCAGAAAAGGGAGCAATAATGGTTGAGGCACAGGAGCAGGAAGAACCGCTCAGTGAAGCCAAAGCGGGAAAGATTCTTGACGCGGTCTATGAAAAAACCTTGAACGGCATCCCCATGGTGAGCCGTTCGGTAGATGAAATCGCCGACGATACCTATCCCATCACGACACGCCGGAAGCCGCCGCGCGAAGCCTGACTCGATGGCAGGTCGCCAAATGCGGCATGTCGGGATTCCTCAGCGGGCTAGGCGGCATCGTCACCCTCCCCGCCACCATTCCAGCGAACATCGGCAGCGTCATGTACGTGCAGATGCGGATGATAGCGGCCATCGCGAAGATGGGTGGATACGATGTGAACTCGGACCAGGTGCAGACACTGGTGTACATGTGCCTCACCGGAACGACGATCGCCGATATCGTCAAAGAGACCGGCATTCAGATCGGCGAGAAGTCCCTCACCGCGGCAATCAAGAAAATTCCCGGAGCCGTGCTCACGAAAATCAATCAAAAAATGGGCTTCCGTTTCCTCACCAAATTCGGAGAAAAGGGCGTGATCAACCTCGCAAGCTGGTACCCATCGCCGGCGCCTGATCGGCGGAGGCGTCGATATCGCCTCGACCATTGTCATATCAAGAAACGCCATACGCATGTTCATCAAGAATGAAACACTCGACATGTCCGAACCGACCGAAGAAGAAATTAACGCCGCAGGGGATATAACGGTTGAAGCCACAGACTGAGCGGCTCGCCGTCATCCGCGCCGCCACTATCACAGGCCAACGCCTGGCGCGAGCCGAATCCCCGACGAAGCCGGAAGTATGACGCATGCCAAAATACCGGAACCGGTGAAAACCGGGAAACCGTTTTACCTAAAAACCGAAATAACGAAAGAACTACATACCGAAAAACCGAAATAACGAAATCGATTTCAGTCCCCGGAATCCATGAGGCACGACCCTTGCCGAAGAGATGGTCGAAGATGTGCTCCAGCCGCTCATCCCCTCATGACGGTCACTGAATGGTCGCGAAAGCCAAGAATGCTCGCGCGGCTGACAGCAGTCAATGCCTTCAGAGCATCATCTGTTCTGGGATTCTCGCGCTTTCAAGAACTTCGCCCGGGACTGTGCAATGGAGCGATAGTATTGACGGTAATGGTTCGACACTGATTCGCCATGTTCCCTGGTGTCGGGAATTGGAATCAAAATCTCTCGGTATCTGTTACCAAGATCCTCACGGTTTGTCTGCATGAACACGACTCTGCCCCACTGCTTACGAACCACGTCGAGGTCCAACGCCCATCCGAGATAGAAGTTATCAAACAGTGCTTCGGCCGTCGCATTCATAATGAGTGTTTCCTTGGTAAACACGCCCGCTCCTGACCCGGCAGCAGCATGGATGGTTCTCCTATGTTCTTCGATGCGCGAGAAGGTGTGACAATGCTCCAGGGGGAAAGTCCGCTGTCGCTTCCACGCCAGAACCGTTCCGCGACCGACAAAGAAACCATGTTCGTGGGGTTGAAGTTGACCATGCCCGCACGCAAATCCGATACCTTCACGTAGGGAATATCACCATTCCTCAAGTCCGCGGAGGGACTGCCATGCCCATTCCTGATGGAAATGATGCCAGCATCTTCAAGATCTCCAAGCGTTCTTGCCGTAAAACCTTGCAAATGTGTTTGGACATACCGCTCGAATTCCTTAACGCTGATCCGGTCGTAATACTGGGGCACGCCAAGATAGGAATTGACAAGAGATTCCGGCGTGGTGACAAAACATGATGTGGAAGAATTCGACCCTTCAAGAAGTGCCGTCACGTCCGAAAGCACCGTATCGTCGACCTCACGAGTCCGCGTGCCTTCCTTAGTGACACGGTAAAGCGTCTTGCCGTCCTTGTTGATGCCGATAGTCGGAGCATAAGTGATCCACGTCTTACCCGGCTGAGCCCATGATGGCGGTTTCATGGACGCAGCTCCCTTCGTGGATTTCTTGCGCATGACATAAAAGTTCGTCTTGGCGCGGCAGAAACCCTGAAATGCCTCCATAGGGATGTTCATCACTGCCAACACATCGAAATGCCGGCTAACCCATTTACGGAACCATTGATATGAGCTGGAGAAGAAATACGTCTCCGGCAGGACTATGCCTAAACGTCCTCCGCCCGCGAGCAATCTGTACGCACGCTCCATGAACACGAGGCCAAGTTCGGTATCGGAGTATTTGTCGCTGGGATATCCGCCGCTGGTATGCTGACAGATACTGTATTTCGCCTGTTTCGTGTCAGTCGCACGAATCTTCAGTCTCTCGCCAAACGGTGGATTCGTGAGAACGACATCGTAGGAACCGTCAGTTTCACGCCCCAAGACGGGCGTCAGCATGGGGAAATCCTGCCACTTCTGTTCCCGAAGCGAATCGCCAAGAACAATATTGGTAGATCCGTCCCTCGCACCAATCATCAGCGCGCGAGCTAGTTTGACATTGATGGAATCCAAGTCAACACCGTAAAGATTACGATGAGCCCATGTTCTGATTTCGTCGCGCTGTTCGCCGGATGCGCGTTTCAACAGAGTGCTATAAGTCTCAAACAGGAATCCGCCGGTACCACAAGCTGGGTCTATGACTTATCGTGGTAGTCGATCTCCATTAATTTGACGGCAGATTCAATGATGCGCTGGGGCGTGAAATATTGCCCTTCGCCTTGTTTGACATTCGCCGAACGGAACACTTGAAACGCCGTGGACAGGGTCTCCGGCGCTGCGGACTTCAAATTGATGCCTTGAAGCCAGTAGACGATGGCATGAATCGTCTCATCATCGAATTTGATGGTTTTCGTTGATGTGTCTTCGAAGAGGAAAGGGTATTTCGCCATGTACCTTTCAAAGTTTGTATTGATTCTTTTTGCGGTTTCCACCGGTGTCGGGCAAACCTGGAAGTCAAGAGGCTCTTTGGGGTCTTGAGCATTTTGCCGTTGGTGTCCGAATCCATTTTCAGCAGCAGCATGTTGCACATGTTGTCCAACCGGTCGTCGGCGCGAGTGGATTTCGAGTCATTGGCGACGATATGGTTTAAAAGGTCGGAGAATAAACGGTTGAGTCCCGTTCCGCTGATGTCGTCATGTTCCCTTAAATCCACGTAGGTGAGCGCCTTGTCTCCGGGGATCAGGACGTTATCTCCCGGCGCCGGCAACGTTGCTTGTCTTACCGACTTGTAATGCATATCGGCCTGCTTGTACACAAGGGATATGCTGTCTCCATCGGACCAGATGCCAAGCACCGCATTGGGTTCAAGGCCCAGATATGTCGATAGTTCCGATATGCCTTCCTTGTGGTTCGGCGCTTTCGTCTCGACCAATGCGATAACATGATCCCATTCGCCGCGATGACGAGGAGAATCAAAAATCGCCATGTCCACCGGATAGCCTTTGAAACTCCGGCCCGCTTCCCGCAAAGCGTTCTCCGATGGGGTCTTGGGTACACGCCATTCACGGTCGTCACTATCTGGTGAAGGGCAGATAATCTGGTCACGGTCCCATCCTTTCGGAGAAGCTCCCGCAGCAAAGGCAATCTCACCTCATGGTGTTCTTTGAATCTTTCGTTTTCGTATGCCATACACTCAATCCTTAGCTCTCGCTGATTCTCATTTCGTGGCCCAGGGCCTTCGGCCTAATGACCCATACGGCACCCAGGACCTTTGCGATCAATCCCGGCGTCCCTGCCACCCCCGTCTTGTCGGGCAAGGTTTTTCTGCAATGTTTTGCCGAATCTGTCCAGCAGATCCGCCCTGTTTCGGATCGGACCGGACGCGCCGAAGGGACTTGCCTCCCTGATCCTGCGCATCGTTCCGATGCGCTTGACAAGCTGGTCCCGGATGGCGTCGAGACGTTCGGGCGCGAACATGCGCATGCGCGACAATTCGTGCGCCACCTCGTCCGGCCAGTCCGACAGGCGTCCAGGTCGAACCGGCTCCAGTCCTCCACAAGTCTGAGCTGCCGCAAAGCCGAGGGCTTGCCGGTCGCGGTGCAGAACGGCTTGGCAAACCAATCCCGACCGTCCACATCGAGCTCGCCGCTCCACAGGCTCGCTCCCGTGTCGTAGATCGGGGCCGGACGGACCGCAAAGGTCTCGATGTCACGGATCAGACCGAAGTTGCTGTAGTGCCGGTCAGTGTTACGCATGAGGTAATCGACCACGAGCCAGTCGTCCGTGGCGCCGCACACGGCACGCTCGTCAGCTCCGAAGCCGGCGGCGGCATGGATCCACTGGTCATGCGAATTGAGTCCATTGATGGTTCTGGCGGATTGGAGCACCTGCCAGGCGGAGACCAGTTCCTCATGGCTGGTGAGCATATCCTCGCACGTGCAGACCAGACGGTTGCCGCTGCGCGCCAGCGAATATGGGACGGCGGGAATACCCAGCCACGCGCAGAGCTTCGAGGCGATGACCTCGTTCATCGGCTCCTGGCCCGTGCGGCCCGACTTGACGAGTAGCCTCCTGCCGGTGTTTTTGTCGATCGTCCAGCGTTTGGGAAGGTCGCCGCCCGTGGACACGTCAGGAGCATTGAGGCTGATGTCATGGGACGACGAGTACGAGGTGAGCAGAATCTCGCCCAGCGCCTCGTCGAAGGGATTGTCGAAGAAGTTGACGTCCTTCCATTCGACCGGATCGTCCTCGCGTTTGACCCAGTACTGGTCCGACAGGCTCAGCCGTAGGTCCTGTTGAGCAGTTCGTCGGTCGAGGCGGCACCGAGCGAATCGAGTACACGGCGAATCCCGTCACGGGTGGGGGGAATGGCGCGGGACCTCCACCATTCGTCGATCCTCCTGGCGTACAGCGCGCTCTTGTCGTGCGTGGTGAACTCCAGGGGCACCCGCCTGGAATCAAGGACCTCGCCCGAGGAGCACGCGCGGCCGGACGCAGGTTCGTATTCGAACACGAGGACCGGATGGTCCCCGCACATGATCAGCTTGCGCGGCATGCTTCCGTTCCTTTCTGACTCGGCGTTACAGAAAATAAATTCTACAGGCACGAATCGAACATAGGGCGGCTGCCTCGCGTACGGCGGCGGCGTGCCGTTTCGCGGACTCCTCGGCCCTGATCCAGTCGGGCAGGTCGTCGGGCAGGTCGGAGACGCGTGAGAACGAAAGCGTGGCCCGTCTCTCTCCCCCGTGCCGTTCCACGATGGCCGCGACGGCGCGCCTGTGTTCGACGAGATAGTGTTCGAGCATCTCCCGCATCCTTTCCGAGGGTCGGATTCGGTATTTCTCCGACTCGTATTTCTTTACCATGTCCACGGTAAGGCTAACTAGGGTGTGTTTACCGGTCCCAAGCATGTGTATGGCGACGCCGGTGGAATTATGTGTTTAGTTCCAAAGGTCTGGACTATTTTTATCCGGTAATTACGGAACGGGTTCCGATGGGATTGCGTGTGGTAAGCAGAAGGGATGCATTGACTGCGATCGCGGCGCATTCGGTTGGTGCGTTGGGGAGTGTTCCTTCGTAGAGGGTGATTAGCACTGCGGAGGAGTCTTCGTCGACGGTGGCCCGTACACCATGACATTTGGGATTTCCCATGGAGAAGAAAATGCGCACGGAGGTGTCCGAGACCACTTCGTATCGGTTCCATGAGGATATATGTTCGTTGCTGAGGTCGGTTCGTTGCTGTACGTCGTTGGAGGATTGCTCCGGTGCCTCTGCTGCGGAATCGTATCCTGCATCTGTACCTGGTGAGCTGGGGCTGATTCGCTCCCGTTAGTTGCGCATCCCATTACCGTGATACTGGTCAAAGCAAATACCAGAAGCGCAGCAACAAAACGGCTGCGGAAGCGAATCCAACTGGCCATGATGTTGTTTCACCAGTCCTTGTTTGCTGCAACGAACAAGTCGTTGACGCGGCTGTCGAAGTATGGGCCTCGAAGATAGGAATTGTCTGCGGGGCCGTTCGAGGTTACGCTGCGTACATATCCGAGACCAGTGGTATTGCTGTATTCGTCGAGCCAAGGTCCACCGGACGAACCACCGCCGAAATCGCAACCAGTAATATGGTTGAACTTGTAAAGGCCATTCCAACCAGTTTGACTAGAGCCCCAGCAGGCCCACATGCTTTGGCCTCCGCTGAGGTTCGTTGGATAGCCGAAAATACTGACGTCGAAACCAGTACTCCGCCCCACCTAAACCCGTGACCACCAACCGCGTTTACAACAGTATCCCCGGAAGTGCTGCCACTATAGGTGGTAACAAAGGCAACGTCTGAATTGAATCCTCGCCCGGATTCACCATAGTTGATCCAGTTATTGAGCGTTCGGAGCGTGGCAGCTTGGTAAGTGCCATACGTGGCACCGTTGCTGTAACCCGGTGCGAATATCCAATTGGTATGCCAATCTTTTCCTGGGCCGCCATGGACACAGTGGCCAGCAGTAACGACCAGACGTTTGGAACGGCTATTGACGGAGGCTCCAGAGCATACGTAATCCTTGCCGTCGGTCTGATTGCGGAAGAAAACTTTTCCGTTGGTCTTTGAGAAATTCGTGACTGGCGTCACAGCCTGTGGCGTGATTGCGTTCAAGATTGCCGTCACGGGGGACGATCCGTCAGTAACTGGTTCGTCTGCCAGAGCCGGTTGTTCGAGCTCGTCAATCTGTCGGTTTACCTCGGTCGTGCTTGTTGGTGTATCAGTGGGAATGGCACTCTTCATGCGTTCTGGAGTCCAGTAGGCTGTGACGATGGGGTCGCGACGCTTGTGTTATTGGTCGGAACGTAAGTGTAGGTACGATTTGCACCAAGGGCTGTTACCTGTGCACGCACGGCTGTTGTGGTGGACGAAGACAATGGATCACTTGCCATGGGCGATGCGGATGCCGGCACAGTGGTCGAGATAAGGAGAACAGCGGCCGACACGAAGGTTGTGAGGGTTGTGTATGTATTGCGGAATCGAGTCATGTTGATCTCCCCGGGAGTTGGTTCACGTAGGAACTGGGATAAGTATGTCCGTTGACTTTCAGTGTCTACGAACATACGCGAGTAAGACGTTCACAACTTATGATTAGGCTACATTACATACCTAAATCACAGAAAAATTATAACTCCATGACGCCAATCGGATTGGCGACAGCGTGTTGGATAGGTCCTTAGAGGACGATCCTCGTTCGATGAATTCCTTCGGGCCCGGTATCCGAGGATGGAACGGAGCCGCTGGTCGTCGAATTACCACACGTAGTCGTTGAGGTCGCGCCTCAGTCGCTCGATCGTGGTGTAGCGGTTCCAGTTACACAAGCTCCTTCTTCAACAGCAGGTCGGCGAGGCGCCGACCGTGCCGTCAAGCCGCATCAACGAAGTCGAACGCGGAGCATGGAACCTGCCCGAACTCAAACAACGGTTCCAAACGCTTGACAATGTATAGGAGCATCAAAATACAGAGCAGGAGCCACTCATGGCTGTCGCTGCCGGTGCGCTGATCATAGTGAACCAATTCGTATGACGTTCCACGTTGCAGCTCGGCGGCCCGGCTACCGGCCGTGGCCAGTCCACGGGCCCGCTGCGCCATTCCCCGCAATCAAACAGCAATGCCCCGGTCTCAAGCCCATGAGACACTTGGGACCATGACTGCCATCATCATGCGTACCTCGCATGATAATCGCACGTGGTCGTTTTCGGCTCTATTCCAAGGTTTTCCGATTTCGGGAAACCTACCGATCAGCCTCGTTCTCCACGAGGCGCCTACAGGCACCCGAAAATAATCCGGGAGCACTCCACCGTCCCCGCCGGAGCCTGGCATCTTCGCCAGTCCCCAAAATCACCCACCATCCTCGCATTGCGCGGCATCACGCCCGTGACGACACCGTCGGAAAACGCGTTGCGCAGAATACGCCGACAACCAACAATCCATTTCGTTCATCGAACACAAACATCGACATGCAGATAATATCCAGGGAGAAAAACCGTTGGCCCCGCCATCATCATGAATGCGACTGGCGGTGGGGCGGGACGTCGCCCGTAGCATCAAGACCGGCATCAAGGTCGTTCGCGTCACGCAACGACAGCCTGCCGAAATACTTCAGCAAGTCACCATTGCCGAACCAGAAACGCTGCGAGCATCTCGCCACGGATGGCTTGTATAGACCCTCCTGACGCCAGTCAAGCAACGGAACGTCACCCGGACCGTTCCATGTCGTCACGCTGGTCACCTTGACGACGATGCCCGAGACCCGATCCTCCTCGACCCTGGTGACGATGACGGGTCTGACCTTGCCCACGCCGATGATCGGGGAACTCGACGCGCATCAGCCACACGTCGTACACTTCCGGCTCACGCATGATCGTAGATGTCATCCGCCGGATCGTCCCACTCCTGAGGCAGCACGATATTGCCCGTGCTCTTCGAACGCTCGAAACGATACGCGTCGTGAGTCGGAGGAACCGGATACCCGTCGGATCGGACCGGCCTCAGACTCGGCGTGAACGGCATGCCCTTGTCACGGACCGCCTGCCGCAGGCAGATCTCCGTGAACGAGCTCAAGCTCAAACCCATCCGCTCAAGCACGTCCGTCGCCTCGCGCTTGACCTCCGGATCCAATGCAATGGTCGTCCGTTCCTTCACAGCCATAGCAGCCTCCCATCCCCTCAATAGGTTACATAATAATTATGTAAATTATATGCAATATAAACACACGTCACAAGCCACTCACATACATTCCGCTTGATTGGCATCACCGCCCGGTCTCAAGCCCATGAGACACTTGGGACCATGACTACCATCATCATGCGCACCTCTGAAGGTGACATGCGCATGATGTTTCTTCTCTGGGATGCGACACCAGGAAACAGGTCACTGAAGATCGTTGAAATTCCAATCAAAACCACTTTGAACAATCCCGATTTTCCCGAAGAATAGAATCCCCGAGGCCGCAGGGTGGCACCTTATTCAAAATCTCCGGCGTAGGCGATTACTCTTTCTTCTAATGGTTTCAAGAAGTAGAGAAAGACAAAACGACCGATGTCCAACGGAGACAGGAAAAGACGGGAATGGGGATGCGTCGTCGCCTGCAAAGACGCAGACGGAAGGATCGTCTCCTGGCAGGCCCGATACCAGAGTCCCGTCAATCCCAGGCAAAGAATCTACCGCCGATTCGGATTGGAATTCCAGACCGAGGCGTACCGCTGGCTCGACGAGGAGCACGCGCTCGTCATCGACCATAAAAAGGGAATCCGCAGGTGGACGCACCCGTCGGCGAGGACGATGCACGGCAGGGTCCTGTTCTCCTCATACGCGACGCGTTTCGTCGCCGACCTGCGGAAGAAGGACGGATCGGAGCTGAGCGGCAGAAGCAAGCGGATCCAGAAGGCGGCGTTGGACAAACTGCTCCCCTGGTTCGGCGAGACGCCCATGTGCGACATCACGGAGGAATTCGTCAACGAATGGTACGCGAAGGCGTGCGACGAGGTGCGTCCCTCCGCGATTGAGCACGCGGTCTGGCTGCTCAAGCGCGTGATGAGGCCGCGACCGAGCGGCAGCCGGACGGAGGTCCGCCGCTGCTGCCCTCGAATCCATGCAACCTCGTCACGAGGAAGAGACCGTCCAAAAGACGCGAGCAGGCGCCGATGACCAAACAGGAGATCGACACGCTGGTCGAGGGCTTCCCGGAATACTACCGCCTGTCGATCCATCTCGCGCTGCTGGTGGGCGGGCTGCGCATCGGAGAGGTCTGCGGACTGCAACTCAGGGACATCGACCTCGACCACAGGCTGCTGTACGTGCGGCACTCCGTGACGCAGGGTCCGGACGACCTGGGCGAATACCGGCTCGACGAGACGAAGACCCCGGAAAGCCACCGAGTCGTACCCATCCCCGCCCCGGTCTGCCGTCTCATCAGGGAACATATCGACAGGTTCTGTCCCGACAGGATCCCGACACGATGCTCTTCCACGCGATCAGGCACCCGGAACGTCCTGAACCCGACGACGATCCAACGGCAGTTCCGCACCGCGAGGAAAAGAATCAGCCGCGAGGACGTGACGTTCCACTCCCTGCGCGCGACGCACGCGACGATGTTCATGATCCAGGGCGGCACGCTGCGCGAGACCATGGACGAGCTCGGCCATGTGGACGTCGACGTGGCCGTCCGATGCTACCAACGCGTGGTGCCGAGACACAGGCGCGACGTCGCCGAGAGGCTGGCGCTCGAATACCTCCCCGCCGAGGAGCCGGCCGGCATCAAGCGCAGATAGCCCAGAAGGAGGAGGAAATCGACCAGCTGCGGCAGACCGTCGCCGGACTCCGGAGAAGACTGGAAGAGCTCGAAGACGACGGAAGGGAACGGAACCAGGCCGGATAGGCATACCCAAAACCGAAAAACCGAAATAATGAAAAACCGAAACCGGTGAAGACCGGCATCAAACGGAACAAGCCCGCACGTCTAAGTGTTGCGGCATCTGCCGCCGCAACACTTAGACGCGTGAGGCAACCCACGGCTGGCCGCGAGCCAATGCCCTCACCCGACCGGATACCGGAAACGGTGAATACCGAAAAAACGAAATACCGGAGGGCCGTGAAACCGAACGACGCGGAGGGCTGGGTGAAGACCAGCGTGAGCCTTCGCGCCTCGACCCGACGCCGGCTCAAGGCCTGGGCCGCCGAGCATGACATGCGCATCCAGGAAGTGTCGATGCCGCCCTCGAAACGTACCTGGGCCTGGAATAAGCTGTGAACCTATGAAAGGAAAACAAATGACAGAGAAAGGAAAGGCCATCGAAGACGAGACCATCGAACTTCCGATCGAGCCCGCGGAAAAGAAAAAACCGCATCGCGGAAGGATCGTCGCCATCACCGTCGCCGCACTCGCGCTGCTTGCGGCGGGAGGCGTCGCCTGGAAGACGCACGAGGACCGCCTCATGGCCGAGGCCAGGGCGGACTGCGCGGCCGAGAGCGAACGTCTCCACGTCGCGACGACCGCGTACGACGCGCTATTGAACGGCAAGGCCGCCAGCATGGCGAAGACCGACGTGAAAAGCGTGAAGGACGCGAAGACCCTTGACGTCCTGTCCAAGGCCATGAAGCGTCCACGCCGAAGACCGTGTCCTGCAAAGCGGATTCGAGGCCCGGCGTGCAGGATGCCACGAAGGGCGTCACCGCGAACGCTTCATGGTACAAGGCCCACACGAAGTCCCTGAACGGGCTGGTGAACGCGGTCGAAACGTCCAAACTCGACAAGACCGTGGACGACGCGAACACGCTGTACAAGGAGACGGACGGCAGGGTGGCGGACGACAAGACCCGCGCAAGTCTGCTGGACGCCATCAAGAAACGCGACGCGGACGCATCGCGAAGGCCGTGAAGGAGGTCAACGAATCGAAGGCGGCGAAGGAGAAGGCCGACGCGGAGGCGAAGGACAGGGCCGAACAGGAGGCCGCGGCGGCGGCCGCT
>ENA-OQLB01000828-OQLB01000828.1-human-gut-metagenome-genome-assembly--contig:-NODE-828-length-15510-cov-8.139245_pt1 | contig 15510 bp, 15 predicted proteins | sample MGYA00242656_ERZ504813 | MGnify/ENA primary metagenome ERZ504813 (study PRJEB26092, sample SAMD00036388) | human gut metagenome | host: Homo sapiens | study: EMG produced TPA metagenomics assembly of... | reverse complement strand
AGCGGGTTCGATTCTTCCACCGCGGGAGAAAAGACCATCACCGTAACCTATCAGGACAAAACCACGACCTTTACGGTGAACGTGAAGGAAGCCGCGCCTGTAGTGACCTTGGAATCCATCACGGTGACCGGCCCGAACAAGACCGAGTATGAGATCGGCGACGAGCTGGATCTGACTGGCCTGGTGGTAACCGCTCATTACAGCGACGGAAACGAGAAGGTATTGTCAGCTGGAGATTATGAGGTGAGCGGGTTCGATTCTTCCACCGCAGGAGAAAAGACCATCACCGTAACCTATCAGGACAAAACCACGACCTTTACGGTGAACGTGAAGGAAGCCGCGCCTGCAGTGACCTTGGAATCCATCACGGTGAGCGGCCCGACCAAGACTGAGTATGAGATCGGCGACGAGCTGGATCTGACTGGCCTGGTGGTAACCGCTCATTACAGCGACGGAAACGAGAAGGTATTGTCAGCTGGAGATTATGAGGTGAGCGGGTTCGATTCCTCACCGCGGGAGAAAAGACCATCACCGTAACCTATCAGGTAAAACCGAGACCTTTACCGTAACCGTGAAGGAAGCCGAAAAGCCAGTGGTGACTTTGGAATCCATCACGGTGAGCGGCCCGACCAAGACCGAGTATGAGATCGACGACGAACTGGATCTGACTGGCTGGTGGTAACCGCTCATTACAGCGACGGCAGCGAGGCTGCTGTAGAGGATTACGAGGTGAGCGGGTTCGATTCTTCCACTGCGGGAGAAAAGACCATCACCGTGACCTATCAGGACAAAACCGCGGCCTTTACGGTGAACGTGAAGGAAGCCGCGCCTGTAGTGACCTTGGAATCCATCACGGTGACCGGCCCGAACAAGACCGAGTATGAGATCGGCGACGAACTGGATCTGACTGGCCTGATGGTAACCGCCCATTACAGCGACGGAAACGAGAAGGTATTGTCAGCTGGAGATTATGAGGTGAGCGGGTTCGATTCCTCCACCGCGGGAGAAAAGACCGTTACTGTGACCTATCAGGCGAGACGGTTTCCTTTAAGATCACTGTGAAAGAGGATACCGCTTCTTCGGAACAGCCCGGAGAATCCGGCAAGCCTGATGATAACCAATCCAGCAGCCAGCCTGATGACACTCAGAGCAGCAGCGGAAGCCAGGACGATCAGAATATCCAAACCGGAGATTCTATGGCGCCTTATGTCGGCGTTGCTATCGTACTGATCCTGCTCAGCGGCTTAGGCGTTGCGATTGCCCTTATTATTAGAAGAAGACGGCTTGGTTAAAGGATTTCCTTGCGATAGCTTCCTCTAAATAGAAAAAGCGTTCAAATCCATTCATTGGGTTTGGACGCTTTTTTCAAGGAATCTTTCTGACGTTTTATCCTTGCGCTTGAGCGGAAAACTTTTTAGTTGGTGAAAAACATACATAAAAGTGGAGTGAAATAGATATTCTTTACAGATGTTTTCTGGCTTATAATAAAAATACATTCGATATTTTGTACTGGCGGTGTATGAAAAATTAGTTTTTCAGGGCCGAAGGCGCTGCCGATGCCGGCGGCTGAAGAAAAATTCGGGCTGAACGGATCAGTATCGATATGCCATAGCCATAAAGGGAGGAATTAGAAATTGATGGATGCAATGCAGGAAGCCCCGTGGGTTGTTACATTTGATCCGAAGGATACTTTGGAAGAAAAATTAAAAAAGGCCGCTCATGTAAAGCCGAGTCCTGCTCAGCTGAATTGGATGGAAAAGGAGTTTATTGGATTCGTCCATTACAGCCCCAATACATTTAATCATGTACAGTGGGGAAACGGCACAGAGAAAAAATCCGACTATCACCCCGCAAAGCTGGATGTGCCTCAATGGTGCCGGGTGTGCAGCCGGGCAGGAATGAAAATGATGATTTTCACCGCTAAGCACCATGATGGATTTTGTCAGTGGAATACGAAGACGACCGATTTTTCCTCTGAGACAATTCTTGGCGGAGAAGACGTCATGGAAAGCTTACAGAAGGGCTGTGAGGACAATGAGATGGGCCTGGGAGTATATCTTTCTCCATGGGATATGCATCAAAGGGGAAAAGGGCTGTGGCCAAAGCCAGAGTATAATCAATATTTTTTAGCCCAGCTGCGGGAGCTATTGACCAACTATGGCCGGTAGATGAGGTGTGGTTCGACGGCGCCTGCAGTGACTTTGAGATCTGGAAGCCGGTTCCAGCCTATGCGCCGCGGGAGTGGTACAAGCTGATCGAGCAGCTTCAGCCCGGCGCGGTGGTACGGCTTTATGATCCTCATGAGCTTGCAGCCCCGGAAACATGGGAATTGGTGAAAGCGGGAAAGCAAAAGCTCTGCTGGGCGGGCAAGGGCGTACGCTGGGTTGGAAACGAGGGAGCGCCAGCCGTGAAAATGAGTGGTCGGTGCAGCCTGTATTCAGCCGAGAAATAGCGGAAAATGCTACATGGAAGGATCTGGGAGAGGAAAAATACTATGAAAACGCGGTAGGAGCCATTTGGTATCCGCTGGAAGTCAATACGGTTCTTCTAAATCAATGGTTTTGGAATGAAAAGACTTCTTCGGTTCGAAAGCTTTCAGATTTAATTGAGGTTTATTACAATTCGATCGGCAACAACGGCGTCTTGCTGCTGAATGTAAGCCCCGATACCCAGGGGATTATCCGGCAAGACCAGGAGGAACGTCTGCTGCAAATGAGAGCCTACCTTGAGGAGACGTTTTGCGTCAATCTGGCGGGAAATGCGGCGGTGGTATGTACTGCGGAGCCAAGGGCCATGAAGCCGTAAAGGTCCTGGATGGGGAGAAGCTTACCTATTGGACAAGCCCCGGCGAGTGGTCCCTGGGGGACAGCACGGCCAGCCTGACATTTGATTTAGGCGGTGAAAAGACCTTTGACCAGGTAATGGTGCAGGAGTTCATCGAGGAGGGCCAGCGTGTGGCGGATTGCGCCTGGAGGTATGGATGGATCAGGAATGGGTCGAGGTAGTCCGGCATAAAACAATAGGCTATAAAACGGTCAGAAGATTTGACCCGGTAACAGCCTCAAAGGTGCGCTTTCAGATATTACGCAGCTGGGATACTCCTATGATTCGCAGCTTTGGCTTATATCAGTCTGCCCCGTTGCCGAAGGAACAGGAAGATATATCAATAGAGCTGGATTTAGAGCCGGAGAGCATAGAGGAAAGGGCTTTGTCAGACGGCCTGCATTTTTGCTGCTATGACAGCGGTATGCAAAGCGCCGCGCTGCTTGATTCTATGGTTGGGGCAAAGGAGGCACAAGGCGGGTCGGTGTTTGCGGTAAAAGAAATAAACAATGGAACCGCAGCTGTTGTCAGAGAAGAGTATGGTGATAAGAAGATCGGATTTTCTCTTTCGTTTGAGGGGTATCTCCGAGTACCGGCAGACGGCAGCTATTTATTTCAACTGGAAAATACGGACGGCGGACAGCTTTATCTATGCGGGAACTTAGTGGTTAACAATGACGAGCCTCATGAACAGAAAGCAGAAACACGTTCGGTAGATTTAAAGAAGGGTTATTATCCGGTCAAGGTTCTGTATACCAGCTTCCGTCATCCCGGCTCGCTTAGGCTCTGCTGGAAAAGACCCGGACATGATTTAAGCGAAATTTCTTCCAAGTACTTCTTTCATAAGGTATAGGGAAACGAACCGGATAGGAAATCATATTTCGAATATGGCACGGTCTATGTGAGGCGGAAAACAAGCCTGGTGCCTGCGGCTGTGATTGTTGTCCCTTATTTATAAGATGCTTATATAAAATAGAAAGGCGTCCCTTGGCTGAAGCCAAGGGACGCCTTCTGCGTGATCTAAATTATATTGTAAGAAAGGAGGTTTATGACATAAGAGATGCAAAGCAAAAGGATTGCGAGGAACCCGTATAAGTGAAAGAAATCGTCTTAGGCTGGGAACAATGCAGTATTAAACGAATTTCCCGGCCGCGTATGGATTGCGGAAATTCAGCAATCGGAGCCTCTCCGATTGAGAAGGTGCTGGAAGCGTCTTCCCATTTTAAGGGAATTATGCTGTAGTCTCCCTGTTCATAAGCGTAGCCGTCGCCGGAATCCTCATAGAAAAGGAACTGAGCGTCTTGGCCCGGATAAATATGAATTTCAAAAGGAGCGGCAGAAATCTGGTCGGCATATTCCAGCTTTTCAGTTCCATCGGGATCAAAAAGCCGGAGCGCACAAAAACAGGAATTTTGTCCAAGGGGGCGTCTGCCGTTATGGATTGGCCGCCGTCATATGGCTCGTTTGTCCAGAAGTCATACCAGGTACAGCCGGAAGGCAGGTAACAGGTCCGTTTCCTTTCCTTTTCCAGCGGTACGCTGCCTGCATCATAATACATCGGCTGATAAACCGGACATACCAGAAGCGACCGTCCAAACATAAACTCATCGCTGACCTGTCTGGCGGCGGTATCCTCTGAAAAGTCAAAAAGAAGGCTCCTCAATACAGTATCCTGCCGGAAGGTGACAGACGCGGCTAAAGAGTATATGTAAGGAAGAAGACGGTAACGCAGGCGGATAAACTTCTCAATAGCGTCATAGAACGGAGATCCGGGTTCCCCGAAGTTCCAAATCTCGCGGGGAGTATCTGTGCCGTGAGAGCGGAAAATAGGAAGGAACACGCCGTATTCCAGCCAGCGGGTATACAACTCGCGGTATCCGAGATCCTCGCAGCCGCCGTTGTAGTGCCCAGACCAAAACCACAGAGGATTTGGGTTATCATTGCAGCCGCAGCCTCTCTTGGTATAGTCTGTTCCTACTACGAAAAAGCCTCCGATATCTAAGGTCCAATAGGGGAGGCCGCTCATACAGAAATTCAGGCCCTCGGTGATCTGCCTTCTAAGGGTATCCCAATTGGCGCTGATATCGCCGGACCAAAGAATAGTTCCGTATTGCTGAGAGCCGGCATAGCCCGAACGGGTCAAATTAACTACCCGCTTTTCAGGAGCCTGCTTTTTTTGGTGCTCGAAAATTCCTTGAGCGTGTTTTAAGGCGAACAGGTTGGCACAGGCTGGATCTAAATATTTTTTATGCTCTCCGCCCACGAGGGAATACCGCTCCCAGGCTCGCGAAGCGTTTCTCCGCCCCAATCCGGACCGCTGAAGGCTCCGTGGAGTCGCACCACCAGCTGTCAAAGCCTCCCTGGAAAAGCTCGGCGTCCGCCTGCCGCCAATAAAGATCCCTGGCCTTTTCCTGGAAAGCGTCGTAGGTGGAAGCGTCGCCCAGCAAAAGATTTTCCTCCAGAAATTCATTGATATCCGCGCAGCCCATGTTCATATTAGGCCAAATGGAAACCATAGAATGCACATGCATCTCATGAAGCTGCCGATTGGCTTCCCTGATATTGGGATAGCGGGATAAATCCAAGTGCTTGTTTCCCCATTTTCCTGGTTCCCAGGTGTTCCAGTCCTGCACAATACAATCAAGAGGAATCCCTTTTTTGCGATATTCAGCGGCGGTAGCTACCAGCTCCTCCTGGGTGCGGTAGGCCTCCTTTGACTGAATATATCCATACGCCCATTTGGGAAGCAGAGGAGCATTGCCGGTCAAAGTCCGGTAGCCTTTGATGATGTCATCCAGGGTGCTTCCATGAATGAAATAATAATCCAGCTGCTCCACGGTATCAAAAAACATATAAGAACCGCGGGCGTCATCGTTAAAGGTCATCAATGACCCGCAGTCGAATAAAATTCCGTAGCTTTGATCGGAAATTAAAAACGGAATCGGCGTTCTCATATTATGCTGGTAAAGATACTGGGTTTGGCCGCGGTAATTATAGATCCCCTCTTCGGCCTGGCCCAGGCCGTGAAGCTGCTCGTCATGCCTCCACTGAAAGAATATTTTTCCCCGATAGGCTTCCCGGTCAGTGTAGGGCTTTAGGTTTTCGATGAAATTTCGTTCCCCGTCCACGGTTTTGACACGGCGTATTTTTGGCGCCTCGCCGCCGGTGGAATATTTCACCACGGGAACAGAGGTTAATTCTTTGTTTCCCTCTTGAAGAAGCTCTTTTCCGGTGGCGGCGTCCCTCCAAAGGAAATGGCCGGAGGACAGGCCGATATCGAGCTGGATGCTCCCCGCCTGCAGGGAAAGTGTATCTGCGGTTTCTGCGGCTTTCCAAACACATTTGGAAGTCTGCGGGGGAGAAATTCCCAGAGCCGAATAATTTGGATTCGGCTCTTTTGGAGAGTAGCTGCACCGTACAATACCATCAGAACAGGCTTGCAGAAGATAACTTCCGTTGTCTGCTGAGAGAGCCGCTCTCGCCCCCTCCAATTGATAAGTGATCCGATTCATAGGACACCTTAGCCTTTCACAGCGCCGGCAGTCATACCGGAAACAATATATTTTTGTCCTAACAAATATACTAGAATTACCGGAAGACTGGTCAATAGAATATCCGCGCACACCAGGTTCCAGTCCTTAAAATACATTCCGAAAAAGTTATATACAGAAAGCGTCATGGGCCATTTTTCAGAGCTGTTAAGGAAATAAAGAGGAGAAGCAAATTCATTCCAGGTATTTAAGAAGGTAAGGACGATTACGGTAGCCAGCGCAGGCTTTAAAAGCGGAAGCACAATAGAGAAGAAGAGGCGGATGGGAGAGCAGCCGTCGATAATACCGGCCTCGTCCAAATCCACAGGCACCTTAGCCACAAAGCCGTGAATCAAGAAAACGGCAAAGGGCAGCTGCATACCGGCGTAAAGCAGGATAATACCAATCTGGGAGTTCATCAAATTGAGGAAAGACATCACCCGGATCAGGGCTACGTAGTTCATGGGCATGGTAATACCTAACACAATGAAGATATAAAGAAAGCTGTTCAGCTTTGTTCTGTTGCGGGACAGCACATAAGCGGCTGCGGCCGCAAACAGAGTGCAGAGGGCCACGCTGCCGACAGAATAAATGGCGCTGTTCAAAAAGGAGGTGTCCAGCTTTCCTTTTTGTATTACGGTGGAAAAGTTATCCCAGGGAATGGGAAACGCCGGCAAAGACAAATTCATGTACGAGGCGGATAAGCTGTCCTTCAGGGAGTTGAAAATGATAAGCACCAGCGGGACCAGGCAGATCAAAGACAAAATCCAGGCGATAATGTTGCAGACGATTGTCAGCAGGAGTTTTTTCTTTTTCATTATTCAACCACCTCGTCTTTCGTCATGACGCGGATCATGAAAATACCAATGATTACCATAAAGACAAACATAACGGAGGAAAGCGCGGTACCTACCGCGTATTGGCCGGTACCGAATCTTTTAAACACTTCGGTATACAGAACCTCTGTCGTGGCTTTGCCGGGGCCGCCGTTGGTCAGGGCATAAATCATATCGAATACCTTTAGGCCATAGATCACGTTCATAACGGTAGTGGTCGCTAAGGTAGGCATAAGAAGCGGCAAAGTGATATAGCGCAGCTTTTGGAAGCCGTTGGCGCTGTCAATATCCGCAGCCTCATAATAGGTGGGGGAAATCGACATGAGTCCGGCAATTAAAACGGTCATAATATATCCGGTGCCCTTCCAGATATCGACGGCCATTACGGTGCCGAAAGCGTACTGGGAGCTGGTGAGCCAGGGCAAGGCCAGAGCGTCAAGCCCGATGCTCCGCAGGGTAACGTTTAATAAGCCTCAGCAGGGTTTAAAATAGAGGTGAACACCATGCCGACAATTAGTGTAGAGAGGACGGACGGCATAAACATAACGCCGCGGTGGAAGTTCAAAAGGCGCATATGCTTGGTTAATAGCAGCGCCAGCAATAACCCAAACACATTTTTGATGATGGTAGTTACAAAGGTAAAGACGAGTGTGTTTGAAATGACCTTAACATAGTTCTCCTCAGGAGAAAAAATGGTCTTAAAGTTTTCCCAGCCCACAAAATTCAATTCATCCGTGTAGGCGGACCAATCGGTAAAGGAAAAGCCAATACCGATTAATCCTGGTATCACCATAAAGACCAGATAAATAATCAGGGCACCCAGGACAAAATATCCAGGATATACCTTTCTCTTATTCATAGTAAAGCTCCTTTGCTGGTTTTAAAAAGGTACAGCCCGATTGCTAAAATCAGGCTGTACCTTTCAAGGTTGGTTTACCGTTTGTTTAGTTCCAAGCTTCGTCGCTGGCAGCTTTGGCCTGTTCAGCTCTGTTCTTATCAAGATCCTCTAAAACTTCTTCTGGGGTCATTTCGCCCAGGAACATAGCGGACATATTATTGCCGATCTCTGTCCACTGGGGATTTACATACTTAACGGCAGTCTGATAAACAGTGGAAGAAGTGGGATAGCTATCATAGAATTCCTGAATGGTATCAGAATAAGTAGTGGGGGCGTTGGAGAAGGGGAGCTTATTGAACTTAGCGACATTTTCAGTCAGATAAGTCAGGCTTTCGTCGGTAGCCATATAAGCCAGGTATTTCTTAGCGGCGTCAATATTGCTGGAACCGGAATAGATAAAGCGGGCGGGGCCGGAGGGATTCATGTTCAGGGTCTGGTTGTCTGCCAGAGGAGCGACGAAATATCCGATCTGATCAACAGGGAAATTCGCGTCCACAGCATTAACCTCCGCACCGAAGCCCTGATTGGCAATGGTCATGGCGTATTCGCCGGAAGCAATATTCTTGGCGGCGTCGGTATATTCATTGGACATATAGTTCTCGCCCCAATAACCGGAGTTGATCATGTCCATGATCTGGTTCAGGATCAGAGTAAAGGTCTCGTTGCCGGCGAAAGTGGCTTCGTTGTTGTTCAGCTTGTCGGCCAGGCCAGGATTTGCGGTCTCAGCGGCAACGCACATCTCAGGGAACCACAGGGTATGATGCCAGCCGTCGACGACGCCTCATAAATCGGGATAATGCCTTCGGCCTTAATAGCCTCACAGACCTGCTTGAATTCATCAAAGGTCTTGGGAATCTCTAAATTCAAATCCTCGAAAATCTGCTTGTTGTAGGCGACCGCCCAAACAGCGGACAAGTCCTGCGCAGGCTGGCCGTACAGCTTACCGTCAACGCTCAACTCAGCGGCGGCAAGCTCGTCAACGTTGCCGGCCCATTCTTCACCAGACAGGTCCACAGCGTTCTTTACCACATTCAAAGAGGTCTGAATGTCGAATTTACCGCTCTGAGAACCGAACATATCGGTGCACTCGCCGGTATTCAGTCTGGTCATCAGCAGGTTGTTGTATTGGTCGGAAGGTACGATCTGATAATCGATTTTAATGCCGGTTTCCTCGGCAAACTTCTCGCCCAGCTCCATTTCCGCATCCTGTACCCAGTCCTGGCTCGCCATATAGGAAAGGGTCACATCCAGCTTTTCCTCGCCGTCTGTAGAAGCGGCGGCCGAAGAGTCGGTTCCGCTGGATTCGCTGCTGGAAGTAGTCTCATTGCTGCTGCAGGAAGCCGCGGAAACCGCAAGCATAGCAACCATCAGCAATGCCAAAAGTTTTTTGCCTTTTTTCATAATAAATTTCCTCCTTAAAGTAAATTTAACTTTGTTGCTTTTATTATATCGGTCATATTGACGATTTTGATAGATAGATCAATCCACTTTTATGTATTATTTTGACTAATCCATTGTGGCATTTGCCGGCAAAAAAAGGGAAAAACCACAGTAAAAATGCGGCTTTCCCCTTTTTTTCGCTTTGTTTTGTCAAATTTGAACATGAGATGTGAAAATTAATTTGCTGAGAATGATAATAACGCGTTTTGCGCCTTTTTGCGCCCGCCTTTCAAAATGCCTAATGATAATTTTGAGTTACCATCCCGGGTCGTTCGCGATGTTTGCCTGTTCTGCCCGCCTGCGGTCAATGTTTTCTAAAATCTGTTCAGCACAGATTTCCCCTGTGAGCATTTTAGTGAGGTCAACGCCGATCTCAGTCCACTGCGGATTGACATATTTAACAGAAGTCTGATAGACCACTAATGATTCCGTGTATTGGCTGTAAAATTCTTCTATTGAATTAGTGTAAGTTTGCGGTGCGTTATCAAACGGCAGCTTATTATATTTTGGTACGTGCTCCGTTAAATAGGCCAGGCTTTCCTGCGAAGCCAAAAAGTCCAGATAATCCAGGGCCTCGTCTAAGTGCTGCGTGCCTGAGTAAATAAATCTTGCCGGGCCTGCCGGATTGACGTTTAAGGTTTGATTATTCGCCAACGGCAGTACAAAATACCCGATATCGTCCACCGCAATATCGGAATTGATCGTATGCACTTCCTCCCCCAGCCCCTGATTATAGACTACCATGCGTATTCGCCAGAGGCGATGGCCGTGGGGGCGCCGCTATATGTATTAGAAATATAACCCTCGCCCCAATAGCCCAGATCAACCATTTCCTGAATCTGCTGCAGAATTTGAAGGAAAATTTTATTATCTGAAAAATTTGCCGTGTTTGCGTTTAATTTATCCTGGTATCCAGGTTCTATTTTTTCTTGAACAATGCAGGACTCTATAAACCACAGAGTATGATGCCAGCCGTCAGATAAGCATTCATAGATTGGGGTAATTCCAGAAGCTTGAATAGCCGAACAGACCTGTAAAAATTCCGAATAGCTTTGAGGAACTGCTAAATTCAGTTCTTCAAATATTTTTTTATTATATCCTAACGCCCAGACAGCAGAAACATCCTGGGTGGGCTGGCCATAAAGCCGGCCGTCAACGCTTAACTCAGCGGCAGCTAAGGGTTCCGTTCTGGAGGCCCATTTTGTATTGGATAGATCGATAGCGTTCTTCTCTACACAATACTGACTTTTAATATCAAATTTCCCCGATTGAGCGGCAAAAATATCGGGGCACTCACCTGTATTTAATTTGGTCATCAGTAGATTATTATACTGACTGGAAGGAAAAATTTGATAATTGACGCCAATACCAGTCTTCTCATCAAACTGTCGCGCTAAGTCAAGCTCTGCATCCTGCACCCAATCCTGGCTCGCCATAAAAGATAACGTTACCTTTTCTGTATAGACAGGCTCAGCCACCGAAGAGGTGGTGCTGCTGGAAGCACATGATGACAGGTTTAAAAGCAAAACTGACGCTGAAGCGACAATCCATAATTTTAGTTTCCGCATATTCAACCCTCTTTTAAGATTATTGACTGTTTCGAAAAATAACGGTATATTATAGTTAGAGGTCAGAGGACGCCTATCCTAAAAAGCTGATAAAAAATTCATACAAGACTCTTATATTATATATTCTGATGCTTTGTTAGGGAATAGATTCTTTTGCCCAATTTCATGTTTTTATTTTACTTTCGATTAAACTATACATTTATAGATAGCTGTATCTAGTGCAACATATTGTAGTAACACACAATATGTTGCACTATTTTATTGTGCTATTTTGTTCTATAAATGTATGATAAGGAGGAAGCGTATGGGGAATATCATGAAACAGCACAGCATTTTGTTCACGCTGTTTATTCCTTTTACCGTACTCTTTATCCTAGCTTTTGCCATATTTATGTCCTATTTTATTATTACCGAGTCAGATAAAGCGAAAACAGATTCTTTTATTACTATGCAAAATAACGCAATTACAATAAGCGATAATCTGGATGCTGAGGTTACGAAATTAGATACGGTATCCCAAAATATAATATATTCCAGTATTTTAAAGGAGGAATTTTCTGATTACATTGAATACCAGCAGTCGGGAAGGGGAACAGACGCCGAAAGATTACATAATCGAGAGACCATTTCCGATCTTTTAATTTCTATGATTGGTCCGAATACGCCGGTAAATCAAGTGTATTTATATTCTTTACAGTCAGGAGGAATCGGCGCGGGTTTAAACAATACGGATCTGCAAGAAGCGGTCAGCAACAAAATATGGTACGATCCGGTGATTTCAAGTGCCGGCTCTAAAGTAATTTACTGCGGTGAAGATCCTGCTATCAGCAAATATTTGTCCTCAGATAAAAATCAGCGCTATCTTTCCTTATGCCGTGTCTTTTACAGCGCTACTAACGTACCCCTGGGAATTATAGAGGTTAAAAAATCTTTTGAAGCCATCAGTAACATGATAGAAGGTTATCAATACTCATTTTCAGAAAAAATATATATTTTTGATTCTGAGGGGAATATGATTTATCCTGTCGATGATTTATCTGAAGGGAAACAATATTATGAAGCTGTCATGTCGCAAAACGCGGAAGATATAGACGGCGATCATATTATTTATTATAACGATGCCTATTTGCTCGCTCAGACATCTGACTATACAGGCTTTTCAACTGTTGTCGCTGTGGATCAGAATCAATTGTTAGCGCCTATTCGAAGCTATCTTTTTACAAATTTAGGCCTGCTGTTTTTTATAATGCTTTCTATTATTGTTTTGTCGTTTTTTATCGCCCGCTTCATCAGCAGGCCGTTAAATCGGATTTATTTGAATCTTAAGAATTTTGATATTACGCAAGATGATTCTACGGAATTTTTCCAAGTGGACACCCATATTACAGAACTAAATGCGCTGTATGATGCATTCTTAAAAATGCAGAACAAGGTAAAGCTTTCTATTAACCGCGAGCTCACTTTGCAGCAGCGGGAGATGCAGGCCCGTATGCTGGCATTGCAGGCGCAGATGAACCCGCATTTTTTATACAATTCCCTGTCGACGATACAAGCAATGGCAGATGAAGGCATGGATCGCCAAATCATGGATATGTGTCAGAGCATGTCCAGAATTTTGCGATACATATCGTCAGATAAAGAGCAATTGGTCACGGTAGATCAGGAAATAAAGTATACGATTGATTTTTTGAAATGTATGAAAGCCCGCTTCGACGACGATTTGATTTATAACATAGTGATCCCAGAGGAATTGAGAAATGTAAGAATTCCGAAGCTCTGCCTACAGTTAATCGTGGAAAATTCTATTAAATTTATGACCAAAGAAAAATCTCCTCCCTGGAAAATTAATATTAAGGGTTCTTACAATGAACAATACTGGGAAATCAGAGTGCAGGACAACGGCCCGGGATTTCAAGAAGATGAACTGCGGATGCTGCAGGAAAAAATTGAACAGATTAATCAGACAGGCGTTTTACCTAACTTAGAATTGAATGGCATGGGCTTGATGAATATTTACATAAGGTTAAAATTACTATATGGCGGAGAGCACATATTCAGGCTTGAAAACGCAGACGGGCCAGGCGGCGCTATTGTTACGATCGGAGGCTGGAAAGAAAATGAGTAAGGCCAAATTTTCTGTTTTGGTGGTAGAAGATGAGAAGCTTATTGCGCGCAATATCAGCCGCAGTATTCAAAGAGTTAACAGCAGCTTTGAGGTGGTTGCTATCGCTTCTAATGGAGAGGAAGCGCTTGCCATTACAGACGAGCTGCTTCCGAACGTAGTGTTTACAGATATCTGTATGCCGATCATGGATGGGCTGGAGCTGGCTAAAAGGATCCGTGAAAAATACGATTTTATTGTGTGTGTCATACTCAGCGGTCATAATGATTTTGCATATGCGAAAGAAGCCATCCAGCATCAGGTTATGGAGTACCTGCTGAAGCCAGTCAACGATGACGAGCTAAGTGAAGTCTTGAGGAAGATTGAGAAAAATCTGCTTACCTTTCAGGAAGAATTTGAAATGGCCAATAACACGTCTTTTCAAAAGCCGGAAAATATTGCGGAACTGGTAGAGGAATATATTCATAAACATTATATGGAGCTTTTAGAGCTGGGAGAAATAGCGGAAAAGTTTGGATTCTCAGTTTCTTATTTAACCAAGATATTTACTAAATTTACCGGAAAAACCCCTTCAAAATACATCCGCGATTATAGAATTAGTCTTGCGAAGCAGCTGCTGAGAAATCCTAATCTGTCAATTAGCGTGGTGGGAAAAAAGGTGGGGTATCCCGACCAGTTTCACTTCAGCAAAATCTTTAGGCAGGCCACAGGGATGAGCCCCTCGGAATTTAGAACTCGTGATAGCTGAAGGAGGTTCCAATGTCAACGCGGCTTGGCCGCTTGATAGGACATCCGGCGTCTCCCCAATACCTGGCTTGGCCGTGCCATATTTGTCTGCTTTTTTTGCGCGGCACATTTTAAACAATTCAAGCATCATTAGTCAAATCAAACGAAACAGCGTCCTTGCAATTCAGCAAGGGCGCTGTTCCGCTTTTCTTTAAAAATAGAAACGCCTTATCATTTGGGAAAATTCAAAACAGGCTTTATTTAAGGTATCGCTGGCAGTAAATGTGGATCGCATGGCCACAGCTATGCGGTATTAACCGTCGGTTGGCAGTTGACAAAAGAATGTGGGGGCAGGAGCCCCAGAAGGCCCGAGACATTGAAATTGCGGAAAGGTGCTGGCTGTACGGAGGCGTGTGATACATATCGATTGCTTTTGGCCTGAAGGCGTAAAAATACCGGGAGGCATTTCAGCGCAGCTTCTTCTTTTATAAATGGTACTTTTGACGATATTCTGTAGGAGTCATTCCAATTTTAGCTTTAAAGTGCCTTGAAAAATAAATGTTTGATTCATAGCCGCAGAGCAAAGCGATCTTATTAACCGGGTAATCCGTTACTACCAGCATTTGTATTGCCCGGTCCATTCTGCTCTTTATTAAATCTGCCACGCACGAAATATGAAAAAATTTTTATATAGGCTTTGAACGTAAGAGGGGCTTAAATTTACAAACGACGCCATTTTTTTGACAGTCCAAGCCTGCTGCGGAGAGCTGTAGATGGCCAGCCGCAGCTGATTAAAACGCTCATAAAGCGTAATATCATAGTTCCGAAACTTTTTTTCATTCATGCACTCCTCAAGCTTGATTAGAAAATATTTTAGCAGACAGTCGATCGCTATCTCTTGATAATGGTTTTTATTAAGGAACTCAAAACAGATGTTTTGATGAATGCTCATAAATGGATTGATATAGGGAAGCCTTACAGGCTCATCATATTTTAAGGATAACCCCTGAATGAAATTTTCATCTTCGCTGCTGCTGGTATCGAAATGCATGAAATCATCCACATGAGTAATTCCGGCCGCCTCTCCAAAAAATTGAGGGGTTCCCTTTCTGTATAGCATAATTTCATCTGTTTTTCCATCGTATATTTTTTCATTTTCCAGAAAAAAGCGGGTGGGAGACTTTAAATGAAGAAATAGGTAGTCGCCGGAACCGCTGGGCCTCCTAATTCTGAAATTTTTTTTCGTGGACGGCGTGAAGGCCGCACATTTTAACATACATACGATCTCTCCTAAAAGTAGAAAAGTTTTATATTATCATTTTTTTGTGCATTTCAACCTGTTTAGTGTTGATCTATAATTAATGCATAATTTTTATTGATTTTTAGGTGAACATTCTATAATCGAAAGGCGCTTGTGTCAATGCGCGCATACGGAATTGGGCTTATTTCCGTGCTTTTGTGTCATTTTTTCATAGGATTCTGTTACCGTTAAGCGATGGTGACGCCATCAATAATAAGCGGATTCTTTCATACGAAAGTTAAAAAATTTCGTATGGTGATAAGAATA
>ENA-OQLB01000827-OQLB01000827.1-human-gut-metagenome-genome-assembly--contig:-NODE-827-length-15565-cov-1.494494_pt1 | contig 15565 bp, 21 predicted proteins | sample MGYA00242656_ERZ504813 | MGnify/ENA primary metagenome ERZ504813 (study PRJEB26092, sample SAMD00036388) | human gut metagenome | host: Homo sapiens | study: EMG produced TPA metagenomics assembly of... | reverse complement strand
GTTACTTGGAAATCAGGTGTTTTCCGGCTCTTTCTACGAAAACATCCTCCAGTGTGGTCTCGCGAAGTGAAGCCTGCCCTGTAAGATTTTCCAGATACCGGATTGCATCCTGACGTGTATGGAAATAGTGATTCCTTGTTCCATCTGCTGTCATCTCATCTACCGCATAGGCTCCAAGACTCTCGATAAGTGCTGACGGAGTACTTACTTCCTCCAGCTTGCCATGGTCCATCAATGCCACACGATTGCAGAGACTCTGTGCTTCTTCCATGTAATGCGTGGTCAGCAGAATGGTCAGATTTTTCTCATTCAGTTTTCGCAGAAGATTCCACATCTGTCTTCTGGAAAGAGCATCCATTCCGGCTGTCGGTTCATCCAGAAGCAGGATTTCCGGTTCTGTCAGAAGTGCGCGACAGACCATCAGCTTACGCTTCATTCCACCGGAGAGCTTACGGACTGTACGCTTGCGGAATTTGATAAGATCGCAGAATTCCAGAAGTTCCTCTGTTCTTGCCTTGATTTCTTTTCGCGGCATGAAATAAAGACGCCCCTGGTATTCCATGATCTCATCCATATTCATATCCTGACGCATGGAATACTCCTGAGTGATCACACTGATTTTTCTTTTCAGGTCCGGGCGCTTTCTCGTAAGCTGCTGACCATCTATGAGGATTTCTCCCTTTGTCGGAAGAAGAAGGTTGAGAGCAGACTGATGGTCGTTGTCTTGCCTGCTCCGTTTGGTCCGAGAAGACCAAAAAACTCACCTTTTTCAATTTTCAGGTTCAGGGAATCCACTGCTGTAAAATTGTCAAAGGTTTTCGTCAGATTTTTTGTCTCTATCATTTCTCTTCGGCTTTCTCTTTGGCAATGATAAGGGAATAGTATCCGGCGTCATCCGGGATTTCTTCCACACTGTTGTAAATATGCTCATCCGGCATACCGCAGTTTTCGACCATGCGGACTTCGCGGCCGCTTCTTGCCAGAATTTCTTTTACCTGATTCATCTTCTTGCCGGATTCATAAGTACATAGGTTCCCGGCTGATCCAGTTCACTGTCAAGGCGGTGTACTGCCGGCTGTACATGAAGTGGCTGGTTCCACTCTGTCAGCGGGATATTTAAGCGTGCTGCTGTTGCGCAGAAGGAAGTGATACCGCTTACCAGTTTTGTCTGATAGCCGTCTGCTTCTACTCTCTTCTGTACATATGTAAATGTAGAATAGATTGTCGGATCTCCCAGAGTAAGGAATACAACATTCTTACCTGTATCCAGAGCTGCTTCAAGGGCTTTGGCACCTTTTTCGTGATTAAGTTCCAGTTCTGCCTTGTCATGTGTCATAGGCATATAGATTGGAAGAAGTTCTTTGTCAGCCAGTTCCGGAACTGCCTGTACTGCGATCTTGTATGCAACAGTCTCGCGGACATCTGCTCCCGGGACTGCAATAATATCATTTTCTTTAATCAGGCGTACTGCCTTTAATGTCATAAGTTCCGGATCTCCAGGGCCTACTCCTACTCCGTATAAAATTCCACTCATTCTTATATCCTCCTGTATAATGGTTTCTTTTTTAATTTCCTTTTTATTGTCTCAAAGATCTTACACCTCAAGCCTCTGTTTGAATGTTTCTATCAGAAATATTCCTTTTTATTGTCTTCTATTTAACTTACGGACAATATCCCTATTATACTAAAGCCCAACCACTTTTTCAACGAAGTATTGACAATTAATTTCAATTGTGGGATGATGAAAATTACTGAAATTTAAGTGAGGAAAAAACAAATGAAAAAGATTTTTGCATTTCTGACAGCATTGATCTGTTGTCTGTCGATGTGGAGTTTTGTGCCTGCTGCGCAGTCTCTGACTCTTGATAAAGAAGATGGAGAATATTCTATCCAGGTGGACTTAGAGGGAGGAAGTGGAAAGGCAAGTGTTACTACTCCGACTCTTATCACTGTAAAAGATGGCAGTGTGACCGCCAGAATTCAGTGGAGCAGTTCCAACTATGATATATGATCGTGGACGGGGAAAAGTATCTCCCAGTTAATGAAGAGGGAGCAAATTCAGAATTTGAAATTCCTGTCACTGCGCTGGATGAAGGCATGCCTGTGATTGCAGATACCACTGCAATGGGCGCACCTCATGAGATTAATTATACGCTTACATTCTACTCAGAATCCATTGGCTCCAAAAGCCAGATGCCACAGGAAGCCGCTAAGAGAGTTGTTGCGGTTGCTCTTGTAATTATTGTGGGCGGCGGGATTTTGAACTACTTTGTTAATAAGAGAAACCGCTGTTAGAATTTAAGGTATCTGTTTTTTCCAAAAAACGAGTTACTATATTCCAGAAACAAAGAATATAGCAACTCGTTTTTATATTGTCTGCAAATTATTCCTATTGATACAAAAAGCTTGTCAATCGGATATTCGCAACCTCCGCAGGGACTTACTTAATTCGGTTAAACTTTTAAGCAAGATAATAGCAAATATAAATTTTTTTAGGGCTTATCACCTGTTTTATTCTGCCATCTCCACTTCCAGCACATAGTCTACGGAATCCGGCAGTACAGGATCCGGACCAAGGTCAACAAATGCGATATCCGGATAATCGCTGTGCACCCATAAAGTAGAAATCGGCACTTCATGTCCGTCATCCAGGGCACGTACTTTCACAATCTTATTCTTGTCAAAGCCAATCAGCGGCAGTGGTCCTAATGTATTCTCATAAATATGGACATAATATTTGTTTCCATTTCTGGTGATACGTCCGTAATCCGGTTTCGGGATATCTGTTGCCGGAGCGCATCCATAGATACTGTCATGGTTCTTATCCATCCAGCGTCCGATTTCCGCCAGGATCGCAGAGGATTCTTTCGGGAATTTACCTTTCGCATCAGTCCTACGTTCAAAATCATATTTCCACCTTTGGAAACGCACTCTACCAGCTTCTTGATCAGCATGGAAGCAGGTTTGTAATAGTGGTCATTTGCACAGTAGCCCCAGTTATTGTTCATGGTGAAGCATGCTTCCCATACCATCGGATTCCCTTCTTTGTCGCAGATTCCTTCCGGCGGGATGATCTGTTCCGGCTTACGAAATCGCCATGATATGGTGTCGGATTACAGTCATACAGAGAACCTCTTCCCTCACCGCTGACTTCCAGACGATTATCAATGATGATTCCCGGCTGTAATCTGCGGACCATATCTATCAGTCTTGTTGCTCCCCATTTCCTCGCCCCGCATATCCATCATATGAAAAGTCAAACCACATAATATCGATTTTTCCATAATTTGTGCAGACCTCTTCCACCTGATTGTACATATACTCTATATAACGAGAAAAATCTCTGTTTTCATTACTGCATTCCGGATGGTTTCTCATAGGATGGATGCGGTCTCCGTAATGAGGATAGTCCGGATGATGCCAGTCAAGTAAGGTGAAATACAGACCGACTTTCAGACCTTCTTCGCGAAGGGCTTCCACATATTCTTTGATCAGGTCTCTTCCTGCAGGTGTGTTGGTAACTTTATAATCTGTGTATTTACTGTCAAATAAACAGAAACCATCATGGTGTTTCGCAGTCAGAACCACATATTTCATACCTGCTGCCTTTGCCTCTTTTGCCCACTGTTTCGGGTTATAGTCTCTGGCATCAAATTCTTTCATAAACGGAAGGTATTCTTCCTCAGGCATCTCCTCTGTACTGCGTACCCATTCTCCTCTTGCAGGAATAGAATATAAGCCCCAGTGGATAAACATTCCGAAACGGGCATCCTGATACCATTTCATACGTTCTTCATATTCTTTTCTGTTAAACTGATACATGATTTTTTCTCCTACAATTCTTCATTACATTAATCTCAACAGCATATCCCCGGTTCCTACATTGTAGCCGCTGGTCGCATAAATTCCGTTCAGGCTTCCATTTGTCACAATGATCAGCGGAAGTTTATCCGGGTCTACGTACATACGTCTTCCCAGAGTATTGATAATCTCTGAGAAATCATCATAATAAATCTGAATATTTTTTAACTTTGCAAGTGCTTTGGACAGTGTCGGTGTCTCCAGTGCTTCTTTACTTCTCACTACAAAAATAATCTGCTCTGCATATCCTGCAAAAGCTTCTTCCTGCTCCATCATTTCATTTAAGATATGTTCAGTAGGCTCTTTTTCTTCTTCCAGAAACATCAGGATATGTTTTCCGTCTGCTGTAAGGTCAGATGCTTTCAACTCTGTACCATCCTCAGTTTTCAGCATAAAATCCGGCATGGAAATATTCTCCAGCATATCCTCCAGATCTGCTTCCCTGAGTACCAGCTCAATCTCCTTTGTCTCTCCGGGCTGAATTTCAAAATGATATTCATTTGCAAACATATTTCCATTTGGAAGTCTGTTTGAAGTAAGAATCCTGTAGTTTCCGGATTCCAACGGCAGATTCAGGATCTGATCTTCGAAATTCTCTGCTCCCAGTTTCAGTGATGTATATCTTCCATTCTCCAGTTTTGCAATACTCCAGTTCTGGAAATATTTCCACTTACAGTCTCTCCTGCTTTCAGGATCAGAGTACAGTTCTTCTCTGTTCTTGCAAGCACAGGAACGAATCTTCCGTTTTCCATATATTCCATAGAACAATCATGTGGATTCAGTCTTGCCGCTACTCCAAAGGTTCTCGCTATTGCAACAAACAGGATTTTCTTTGACAGGAAGCTTCCTGTACAGGTCCTTATACATCCTGCCGGTGTTGTGATCACACTGGAACGCTCTTTCTCCGGTCTGGAAACAATTGCCTTCTCGATCAGATTCCAGATTCTGGAAGGGTCATCTCTCAGCTCCTGTTTCTCAGTTCTGGAAAAATGCTTCTTAATCTCTCTTCTGTATTTCTGAAGAACTTCATCATCTACTCTTGGATTTAACACATAAGATACAAAGGTATCCTTTTTCATCATACCATGATATGGAATTGCCAGCTCCAGGTGTTCCTCCAGAACGTCACTGATACAGTCAGTTCTGTCTTTCTCTGTGAGAACCCTCAGGAGATCCTCTCTGTATGAGGCAGCAATGGCTTCTTCTATCCTGTTTACCTTTTTTCCAGAAAAACGTTCACATTCCGGATTTGACCAGTTTCTTACTTTCTGCTCTCTGTGTGCATTGGCTGCTGCCAGACGCTTATTTCCCTTCGCCTTCTGTTCTAAAGTCGGCATGTCTGTGTTTACAGGTGCGTCATGAGGAGCAAATATATCTGCTGCTGTCCACTTTTCTGATTCGCCGTCATTTCTTTTATCCTGCGGTACCAGACAAAGTTCACAGTTATCTTCTTTCTCAGTGTTCATAACTGTTTCCGCATAGAACCACTCGCCGTCAGAACACATTCTTGCGGAAATATGCAGACTCCCAAGTCCTGTTGTCAGTCTGGCGGTTCCCTTACTGTCTGTTTTCTTCTCTGCGATCGGTGCATATTCAGAGTAATTCAGTACTTCAAAAGAAACCTCTGTGCCCTCAGCCGGAGCTCCCTGTTCATCCTTTACGGATACTGTAATCTCCTTTGTAACAGCATATCTCTTCAATTCATTCAGCATAGTAACCATGCCGTCTTTGCCGATCACTTCTCCGTTCGGAATTTTTGTGTCAAATACACGGGAGTGAATCATCATCGCTCTGGAAGAAGCATTCGTAAACCATCCTTTATTCAGGATTTCTTCCGGCTCACATGCTCCAAGGAAATACCATTCACCGTCACACCAGATTTCTACCCATGCATGATTGTCATCACAATGAGACCATTTCGGCGCATACACCTGGCGCGCCGGAACGCCCACACTTCGCAGGGCATTCACTGTAAATACAGACTCCTCACCACATCTTCCATTACCTCTTCGATATACGGAAACCGCAGATAAAGTACGGTCATCTGTACAGTGATAGGTTGCTTCTTCGGCGCACCAGTAGTTCACTTCCAGGGCTGCCTCTTTAAAATTCATTCCCTGCGTTCTGGTTCCAATCTCTGTGCGGAAGAAGTTCTGCAAGGAGCAATTTCTTCTTCATTTACTCTGTGAAACAGCACATAATTCAGGAAGATTTCTTCCGGAAGATCTGCAACCTGTGGATTCTCTTTCCAGAGATTCACACCATTCTCTGCATAGTCCAGAAATACTTCAAACGGATAATTGCCAATATCGCTGTACGGCATAAACGCATATAAATATTTACATGCAAGCGCCACTTCCTCTGTACATTCTGTAATTTCTCATCTACAGGCGCAAAAACCCGGGGCAGGTTCTTCGCCTGCTCCAGGTAGCTCTTTTCAATTCGATCCCTGTTCCCTTTCAAAAAAATCTTCGGTTCTGCCATTATAATTCCTCCAGAACTTCTTTGCGGCGCGGATATTATCTACATCCGTACGCCATATCTCATATTCACTAAGCATCGGGAGTCCCATATTCACTCCGTCTTTTCTGAACTGCATCTCACTGTCGATTACTCTCTTACCAGTCATGTGATATGCTTTTATTCCTGTCAGAGGATAAAGCTGTCGGATCACCGATGCGCCGACACCGCTTCCTGCCTGGATTGTGATACGTCCACGACTCTTTTCCTCGAGTTCCCGCAAAAGATCTGCCCCCTGCAGACATACATTGCGCTGGCCTGAAGTAAGGATCGTATTGATTCCCAGTGAGATTGCCTGTTCCATTGTTTCTATTGGATCCACGCATACATCAAAAGCTCTGTGAAGGGTCACTGACATATCCCCTGCCGCCTCCATCAGTTCTTTCATCTGTTCCATGTTTAATGTGCCATCCGGTTTCAGCACCCCAAATACAACACCTTCGGCACCCATTTTTCTGAAATCTTCTACTGCATGCTTTATCATGGAAAATTCTGCATCTGTATAGCAGAAATCTCCAAAAACGCGGACGGATCAGGGCATGAATCCTGATATCCGAACGCTTCCTTATCTCATCAAAAAGCCACGGTCCCGGAGTGGTTCCGCCGATGATCAGGTTGCCGCAGAGTTCCAGCCTGTCTGCGCCTCCCTCAACCGCTGCCATAGCAGATTCTACAGAATCTACACAGGCTTCCAAAATATATTCTTTCACGTACTTGCCTCCATCTTTTTCATTTAAGCCAGACAGATCATCCATTCTGCTGACTGATTTAACCAGATCAGATAAGTCCCCCGAAGACTTACCTGTATCAGAACAATTTCACCCCTGCTCTCTCCAGTGTACTCACGATCGTATCATCTGGAAATTCATCCGTAACAATTCCGCTGATATCATCAAAGTATGCATATTTATAGGAATCGTTGAAATAGAATTTATCCCTTTCCATAACAACATATTTATGTCTGCTGCTGTACACGGCTGCTTTCTTTGTCAATCCGTCCTCTACCCCCAATGTAGTAATTGCACAATCAGTCATATCCACACCGCAGCTTCCTATAAATGCACGGTCAAAGCTATACTGCTTAATCACTTCTATCGTTGCAGCTCCCATAAATCCGTTTACTGTCTGGTACATTGTTCCCCCTGTACCGATTGCAGTAATAGACGGATTTGTGGCAAGGATCTGCAGGATATCTATCATATTGCTCACCACTACCACACGCATATTTGACGTGGCAAGAAGCTTTGCCAGTTCGATATTTGTGGTAGAAATATCAAGGAAAATCGTTTCGTTATTCTTAATCAGTTTAAATGCTTTGGCTGCAATTGTTCTCTTTTTGTCAGGTTAAACTGGCGTCTGTCTACTACGTCTCTTTTCAGCGGATAATCCTGTGAAGGATTGCACCGCCGTAGGTTCTCTTTAACTTACCGGCGTTTTTCAAGAATCTTAAGATCTTTTCGGATACAGTCTTCTGTGACCTGAAAGATTTCACTCAATTCCTTAACCTTGACTTTTCCGTTTTCACGAAGACAATTCTCTATTGCGCTTTGTCTTTCCTCAGTAAACATAGCCCCTCTTTCCTCATCCATTCATAATGACCTGTATCTCTCAGTGAATCCTGTTTCTTCACTGTTCATCTCCAGGTGTGATATTGTTATTTCGGAATTCCTATTCTGTAAGTTCCGGATAATGACATTTTACAATATGACCCGGTGCAATTTCAGCAGGTGTCGGCACCTGTGTCTTACATTTTTCTGTACAATGCGGACAACGTGTGTGGAACAGACAGCCACTTCGGCGGATTACTCGACTGGAAGGTCACCTTTCAGAGTAATACGCTCTTTCTTCACTTCCGGATCCGGGATCGGAACTGCGGAGAGAAGTGCTCTTGTATATGGATGTCTCGGGTTTGCATAAAGTTCTTTCTTCGGTGCTGTCTCTACGATCGTGCCAAGATACATGACACCGATTCTGTCTGAAATCATTTCAACGACGCTCAGGTCATGGGAAATGAACAGATAGGTAAGATTAAAGTCTTTCTGTAACTGCTGCAGAAGATTTAATACCTGCGCCTGGATAGAAACATCAAGGGCAGATACCGGCTCATCTGCGATGATCAGCTTTGGCTGTACAGTCAGTGCTCTGGCAATTCCGATACGCTGACGCTGACCACCGGAAAATTCATGCGGGTAACGCTCTCCATGAGACGGGCTTAATCCTACAGTGCCGAGAAGTTCATGTACTTTCTTAAGGCGCTCTCCTGCACTCATATTTGTGTGAATCAGAAGTGGCTCACCGATGAGATCCTGAACTTTCATTCTCGGATTCAGGGAACCGTATGGATCCTGGAAACCATCTGGATATCTGAACGTAACGGGCGCATTTCTTTCTCTGAAAGTTTGGAGATTTCTTTTCCCTCAAACCAGATTTCACCGGAGTCAGGTGTGATCAGATGATCGATCAGTTTACCTGTCGTGGATTTACCACATCCGGACTCTCCTACCAGAGAGAAAGTCTCGCCTGGATAAATATCAAAAGATACGTCATTTACCGCATGGACAAATTTCTTCTTGCTGAACATTCCTCCGTTTGCCTGGAATGTTTTCTTCATATTCTTTACTGATAATAACGGCTCGCTCACAGGTTACGCCTCCTTTCCGGTTTTGTTGAGCAGATGGCATCTGCATTTTCTGGTACCTGCTTCGTTTGATATCTGCAAGCTCCGGTTCCTGCTGATGACAGATGTCCATTGCATATTACATCTCGGTGCAACTACATCCTTCGGCATACAGACAGGTCCGGTACGCTTCCCGGAATGGACGGAAGAGATTCCACACCGCTTCCAAGTTTCGGCACAGAACCGATCAGCCCCTGTGTATATGGATGTTTCGGATCTGCAAAAAGTTCCTGCACAGCGCTTCTTCTACGATTCGGCCGGCATACATAACAACAACTCTGGAACACATTTCAGCGACAACACCAAGGTCATGTGTGATCATCAGAATGCCTGTATTCTTCTTTGCCCTGATGTCCTCCATCAGTTCCAGAATCTGTGCCTGAATGGTAACGTCAAGGGCTGTAGTCGGCTCGTCCGCGATGAGAAGCTCCGGCTCACAGGACATTGCCATAGCGATCATAACACGCTGACACATACCGCCGGAAAGCTGGTGCGGATAACTCTTTAATGTCATATCCGGTTCAGGGATACCTACTGATTTCAGTACTTCGAATGCTCTGTTGTGCGCTTCTTCTTTGAGAAATTGTTATGGAGCAGGATTGCTTCTGTCAACTGTTTCTCAATTCTCATACATGGGTTCAGAGAGTTCATCGGCTCCTGAAAGATCATGCAACTTCACGTCCTCTGATCTTTCTCATGCCTTTTTTATCTTCTTTGAGAAGATCCTTGCCATTAAGCAGGATCTCACCGTTGGAAATCTTACTGTTTCGTGCCAGAAGTTTCATAATGGAGAGGGAAGTTACGGATTACCGCATCCGGACTCTCCTACCAGACCAAGAATTCACCCGGCTGAATGGAGAAGCTTACATTATTAACTGCTGTCACCCATGTTTTATCTCTTTTAAACTCCGTACGGAGGTTCTTTACTTCTAATAATTTTTCTGCCATGGTTTCTTCCTCCTAGTTCATCTTTGGATCCAGGGTATCTCTGAGACCGTCGCCCAGCAGGTTGAATGCCAGAACTGTAAGGAAGATCAGAATACCAGGGAACAGTACCATGTGAGGAGCTGTGTTCAGATAGTTACGTCCTGTGGAAAGCATGGAACCCCAGTCAGGCTCTGTAACGTTTGCACCGAATCCCAGGAAGCTTAAGGATGATGCAGCAAGGATCGCAGTACCTACACGCATGGTAAAGTTAACGATCATGGACTGAATCGTACCAGGGAAAATATGTACAAACAGGATTCTTGTGTTTGAGCATCCCAGGGAACGGGCAACCTCTACATAAGGAGCCTGCTTTACGGAAATCGTAGCGCTTCGTATGATTCGTGCGAAGGACGGCACTGTAAATACCGCAACCGCATCATAACATTTACCATTCCCTGTCCAATGATGGCAACGACTGCGATAGCCAGCAGGATATCAGGAAAAGCGAAAAGTACGTCACAGCATCTCATAATCAGGGAATCGATAATTCCGCCGTAGAAACCTGCGATCAGTCCGAGAACAACACCGATAGCCGTACCGATGATCGTCGCTGTCAGCGCGCATGTAAGAGAAGTCTGGTACCAACCATCAGACGGGAGAAAACATCCTGTCCGTATTCATTGGTTCCCCAGATGTGGGCTGCGCTTGGCCCTGCATCATAGCTGTGTAATCCGGTGCCTGCGGATCATACGGAACTACATACGGTCCGATGATTGCCATTAAGATAATAAAAACTATAAATGCCAGAGAAATCACTGCTGTTTTTCTCTTCATGAATTTCTTGACAAATTCTTTGAACTTGCTCTGTGCCTTAGGGAGTTCTTCGGCAGCAGCAAGGTTAATGTTTGATGTTGTGTTCTTATCTGCCATCTTCTCTCCTCCTCTATTCATAACGTACTCTTGGGTTAATCACGCCATAAAGAACATCTACGATCAGGTTGATCAGGATATATTCTGTAGCAAAGAACAGAAGTAATGCCTGAACAACTTTGTAATCTCTCATCTGGATGGAGTCTACCAGAAGACGTCCAAGTCCGGGATGGAAAATACCGTCTCTGCCATAACAGATCGGAAAGGAGACCACCGGAATCTGAAGTCCGGCTACTGTTACGATCTCGATCAGAGAATTCTTAAATGCATGACGCATAACAACCAGTGATTCAGAAAGACCTTTGGCACGTGCGGTACGCACATAGTCCTCACGCATGGTCTCAAGCATGGAAGATCTGGAGAATCTGGCAAGTACGGCCATGATTCCTGCTCCCATTGTAAGTGATGGAAGAATATAGCTCTTCCAGGTTTCCAGTCCACTGGTTGGAAGCCATCCCAGGCTTACTGAAAAAAGCTGAATCAATTCCAGACCTAACCAGAAGCTTGGAACAGATATACCTGCGATTGCTATGATCATACCTACATAATCAAGAATTCTGCCATGAAATACGGCAGCGATGATACCGATTGCAATACCGATGATTGCAGCCCATATCATGGATGAGAATGTCAGCATGATAGTTGGTTTCAGTCTTGGTGCGATTGTCTCTACTACAGTTTTACCGTTTTTGATAGAGCTTCCCAGATCTCCTGTAAAAAGACCTTTCATATATTTACCATACTGTACAAGTAATGGCTCATCCAGTCCCAGCTGTTCACGTACAACTGCCACATCTTCCTTTGTTGCATCCTGACCGGCTACCAGTCTTGCCGGATCACCTGGAATCATATGGATAAACATAAATACTACGAATGAGATAACCAGAAGCAGCGGGATCGTGCTTGCCAAACGTTTACCTAAATAACGTCCCATATTTTTCCTCCTTATTATTTTCTTACCTGTTATTTATATTTGATGCTTTATAGCCAGAGAACTGCCATAGTAAATCTTATGGCAGTTCTCCGGTTCGAACATCTTTGTCCTGTATTCACACTGCCGTATCGGCAGTATTTTTATGGAATTGCTGCAATTTCAGATCAGACAGCCAGATTTATGTTCTTCGCAGCCTGTTCTCAACCCCATTACTTACTGTGCTAAAGTTGCATTTGCGAAGTTAAATGCTCCGTCCGGAGATACATATACGCCAGACAGATAAGATTTTGTAGATAGATGATCTGGTCATTGCCAAGGAATAACCATGGGCATGCTTCCCATGCAATCTTCTGAGCATCACCATAGTATTTAGCCTGCTCTTCCTCGTTAGCTGTTGCAAGACCTTCGTCCATATCTTTATCAAAATCAGCGTCATTGAAGTATGCTGTGTTTGCACTTGTCGGAGGGCACATTGTGCTGTAAAGCAGGGAACGTAAAGAACCATCCATTGTGAAGTCAGATGCAGACCAGTTTACATACCACATATTGATCTCAGCATCTTCTTTGTCAACATAAATCTTGTCACTTACAGTTGCAGGCTCCATTGGCTGAACGTCAACTTCGATACCGATCTGAGCAAGCTGCTGGGAAATAAATGTCATACCTTTGATTTCCTGCGTTGTGTTATCGCCCCACAGAGTAAGTTTGAATCCGTCTTCGTATCCGGCTTCTTTCATAAGTTCTTTTGCTTTGTCTACATCATATGTGTAAGCTTCCTGTTCTTCATATCCACCGATGATAGATGGAACTACAGATGTAGCTGGTTTTCCGTATCCGGAATACATTAACTGGATGTATGCATCTTTGTCGATTGCATAGTTCATAGCCTGACGTACTTTTACATCAGAAAGCTGTTCCAGATCCATGTTCAGAGTTACATATCTCATGATGTTGGAGTCTGTTGTAAGGATGTTTACATCGTCTGTTCCTTTGATTGCTTCAATCTGGTCAGATGGTGTAGGATAGATGAAATCTGCTTCACCAGTCTGAAGCATAGCTGTACGTGCACCTGCTTCCGGAACTTCTTTGATTGTTACAGTGTCAACGCCCGGTTTGTCTCCCCAGTAATCATCATTACGCTCGAAGCTTGTGTGGTCGCCTTCTTCCCATTCTGTACATACATATGGGCCGGTTCCGCATGGATGGTTCATGATATCATTGCCATACTCTTCAAGAGCTGCAGCTGATGATACAGAACTGTGTCATACGGTTGATAAATGGTGCCCATGCCTGTGTCAGTTTGATAACCAGTGTGTAATCATCCGGTGTTTCAATGCTGTCTACACGAGGTGTTTCAGATCCGTCTTCGTTAGTTACGATAAATGTTCTTCTCTGACGAAGGTTGTTGTCTTTGTTAACTACACGATCGTAGTTTGCTTTAACTGCTGCTGCATTGAAGTCTGTTCCGTCCTGGAATTTAACACCCTGACGAAGTTTGAAAGTATAAGTAAGAGAGTCATCGGAAACTTCCCATGATTCAGCAAGTTTGCCTGTTAATTCCTGGTTCTCATCAAAAGAAACCAGTGTCTCGTATACACCACGTGTAGCGGAGATTGCGTTTGTATCCGGAATGTTTGCCGGGTCCATGGAGCTTACGCTTCCTTCGATTGCGATCACCAGATCATTGTCGGATGATTTGGAATCTTCATTTGTGGCTTTGAGAATATAGCCGTCATCATCTGCTGCAAATGCTGTAGCGGACATGGAAACTGTCATTACTCCTGCAAGAGCTGCTGCCATAACTTTTTTTGTACATTTTCATAGTTTTCTCTCCTTTTCTTTCTGTACATTGTTACTTAGTTACAATCACGAAGTTAATTTGGGGTACAAAAAAGTGTTTTTATATTTTTGCATCTTTGCAATGTATAAAAATCGTGCAGCAATCCATTTACTTACATGCGCCTTTGCATCTTCATAAAAACACTTTGTTGTTTAACTTGACTCCAGTATAGCAATCTGTTGTCGTATTGTCAATTATTTTGTCGTATTTTATATTATTTTGGTGGTATTATACCAATATTTGACAATGAAATTGGTACAAATCACTATGAATTAAGGATTATTTATTCTTGTTTGGTATTATTTGGCTATTATCAGATCTGTTTCTTCACATGAACCTGTAGCTGATTGTACGGGATTTCAATTCCGTTTGCATCGAATGCTTCTTTGATCAGTTCATTAAGCCGCCACCTGGCAGGCCAGTATTTCTCCGTAGCCACCCACACACGCAGGCCCATGACCACTGCGCTCTCTCCAAGCTCATCTACAAACACCACCATTCCCTGGTCGTCTTTCGTATCTTCATCATTATGAAGGATTTCTTCCAGGATTACTTTTGCTTTCTTAATGTCTGAATCATAAGAAATTCCTACTTTGATCTCCAGCTTACGAAGATCTCTGGCAGTTACGTTTGTAATAATGCTGCCGGACAGCGTTCCATTTGGGATTACAATGTGTTTGTTATCTATGGAAATCAGAGTTGTATAACAGATTTCTATTTTGTATACAGTTCCTTCACACTCATTCTGCTGTGCGATAATGATATAATCCCCAACCTGAAATGGTTTGAAGATCAGAAGCATGATCCCGCCTGCGATATTTGCAAGACCGCCCTGCAATGCAAGACCTACCGTTACACCTGCAGTACCAAGCAGTGCCGCAATAGAGGATTCCTTTACGCCAAAATGAGTGGCAATGCTAAATACCAGCAAAATGTAAAGTACAATTCTCAGCAGCGACCCTGTAAACTGGATCACACCTTTGTCTACAGACGCACGCTCCATGGACTCTTTATGAAAGAAACAAACCACTGGATCACTTGCGCCCGCCCACAATACCAGCAATGCCATTACTACTTCAGCCCAGTTTCGTCAATCCGGAAGATAGTCTGAAAATACTGTTTATAGCTGTAATATAACTTTGCCTCCTGAATTTCCTGTTCCAATATTTTTCACCTGCTCTCTTATATTTTTTATATTTCTGTCATGTATTATTTTTTGCCCTTCTTTCACTTAACAGACATCTTTTCATATGATATCAGGGTTAAAAGACATCTTTCCCCTGACTTGATATCTACGAATTACTTCACTGCTTTGCAGCCCCCGCAATTCTTATATAAGAGTAGCATAACATACCTCATTCTCTGTAACAATCAATTTTATCCGCCTATAGCAATGTCATAATCCGGACAAAAAAAGAAAGCGGACAATATATCCGCTTTACTGACACAGGATTTCACGCTCTGATGAGCTAAAATCAATATGCATTATTTATGAGGATTGCTATAAGTGCAGAATAATCCCCTCATTTCCCGAAAACAAAAAATAAATAATAAGTTGAATAATCAGTATTACCGGAACTCCTATCTTAAATTTCGGCTTTCTTGTTTTATGATGAAATACCTTCATACCGGCCAGAGCTCCCACCGATCCTCCGATCACCGCCAGAAATATCAGCTGCGCTTCCGGTATGCGCCACTGTCCGGCTTTTGCCTTGCTTTTATCCAAGCCATAGATAAAAATGTAACTACATTAATGATAATCACATAAATATATAGAAGATTTGTAGATGTCATCTGCACCTGCGGATTCCTTTCTTTAATCTTAACATGCCAGACCTGCGATCACTGATTCAAAATCCTCATCATAGCCATCATA
>ENA-OQLB01000826-OQLB01000826.1-human-gut-metagenome-genome-assembly--contig:-NODE-826-length-15602-cov-3.301325_pt1 | contig 15602 bp, 16 predicted proteins | sample MGYA00242656_ERZ504813 | MGnify/ENA primary metagenome ERZ504813 (study PRJEB26092, sample SAMD00036388) | human gut metagenome | host: Homo sapiens | study: EMG produced TPA metagenomics assembly of... | reverse complement strand
GAAAGAAACAGTAGACAATCAGGAAAGTATGTTGGAGAATTATATATTGCAATAAGGATGAAAATGATAAAATCCTTCATGTATGATATTAATAAGAAGTTTCATATATCATACATGGGGGATTTTTAATGTGTATTGCTTTTAAGATAGTTTCTATGCTTTAAAATTTAGAAACAATTTTTGATGATATCTTCGTCAAGACCATTTTTACAAGTGATATTTCCTATCACAAAATATAAGATTCCACCAGCAAGAAGTCCCCATACAACAGCATTGATTCCAGCAATCTGGACGTTATAATAACAAAATACATAAGTGATCGCAGCACCGAGAGAACTAAAGACTGCTGCCTGTTTTGTTCCTTTCTTCCAGAACAATCCTCCGACCAAAGGCCAGAAAAAACTGCATTCCAGACCACCTAAGGCAAATAGATTCAAGAAGAAAATGATATCAGGTGGATTGATCGTAAGTAAGATAACGATTACACCAAATGCGAACGTAACGAGCGTGCTCATTTTCCCAACATTTTTGTTATAAGACTGAATTTTCACAGGATCATCTTTGACAACATAGTTACGCCATAGATCTTTCACGATCGCTGCAGAAGCAAGGATCAAAAGAGAATCAGCGGTAGACATAACAGCAGCCATAGGAGCAGCTAGGAAAGTTCCTGCAAGTCCGACTGGCATGATCTTCTGAACGATGTATGGGATAAAGTAATCAGACGTCGGAAGGTTCTTAGTATCTACCAGTGCACCGGCCATGTACCAGCCATATGCATACCAACGATGATAAAACTGCAGGTAACAGCACCGATCCACATCGCCGAATGAAGGCTCTTTGTATTTTTAAATCCCATAGAACGAACGGCTGTCTGAGGAAGTCCAAGTGTACCAAATCCTACAAGAATCCAGAAACTAAGTAGCGTACCGGGACTGTACTTTGAAAATAGATCATCATATACTCCAGGCAGATTCTGTGCCAGTCCGGCATCAATACCAGCAAGTCCGCCGCCAGCTTTTAATACAAAGAATAAAAGTAAAAATGTACCGACACACATGATAATTCCCTGAATCGTATCTGTGATCGCAACAGCGCTGAAACCACCAAAAGATGTATAAATGATAACAACTGCTCCAAAAATCAATAAAGAAACAACATGATCAAGTCCAGTGATAGAAGAGATCAAAGTTGCTCCGCCAGTAAATTGTCCGATCATCTGTGCCATGAAGAAGGCAACCATAAGTAAGCTGGTTACAATAACTAAAACATCACTTTTATAACGAGCCTTTAAATAACCTACAACAGTAACGGCACCAGTTCTTCTGGAAACTAAAGCAAGTTTGTTACCAAGGACACCTAGTACCAGAAATGTGATCGGAACTTGAACTGTAGCGATCCATGCCTGTGCATATCCATAAGTAAGACCAGCAGCTCCTGGACCAGAAATAAAGGAACTTACAGAAGTATAAGTTGCCATGGTTGTCATTGCCAGAAGAAGTCCGTTCATATTTCTTCCACCGATGAAGAATTTTTTCTCGGAGGATGTATGCTGTTTTTTATTCTGACGGTTACTGAAAATGATACCGATCGCAGCATTTAAGGCGAGGTAAACAATAAAAATTGCAAGAATGATTTTCTGATTTGCTGACATTTATTCTTCTCCCTCCTCTTCATCGTCATATTCAAAATTAATAAATACATGTTTTAATAGGTACCAGACACCAATCAAAGAAAGTATGATCGTTCCGAATGTTGATATACTAAACCATGCGGGCATACCTAGAAAATAAAGACCAGTACCATTTAACAAAAACGCACTGGCAATATGCCAAGCACAGCAGATCAATACAACAATCAATGTTCCACGGATCTCACGCATACACTGTTCATGTTTCTCCTGTCTTGTTAATTTTTTCATATTATATGATCTCCTTTAATAAAAGGTCAGATTCGCAAAGGATATCTGCCAAAAGTATTATCTTACAAATATGGAAGAAAATCAATTATTCTTAACATTTTAAAGAGATAAGATCAAAAAGAATGTTATAAAATAGTTTGAATAACATATTCATCTTTGGTATAATAAATCATATCAGTATGCAGAAATACAGGAGGCTTTTACTATGGAGAATAAAAGTAGTTACCAGATAAACGAGCAGGGAGTGCTCGGGGAAGTGAAAATTGCAGATGATGTGATTGCAGTGATCGCAGGAATCGCAGCAACTGAAGTGACAGGAGTTGCCAGAATGTGTGGGAATATCACGAATGAACTGGTAAGTAAACTTGGAGTGAATAATCTGTCCAAGGGAGTCAAAGTTGTCGTAGAGAATCATCATGTAAGAGTCAATCTTGCATTAGAACTTGACTATGGAGTTAGTATTCCAGAGATTTCTAAGAAAGTTCAAGATCGTGTGAAAACAGCAATCGAGAACATGACAGGATTAAAGGTCAGAGAAGTTAACGTCCGTGTCACAGGCGTTGCAGCAGAAGAAGAGTAAGAAAGAATATAAAGCAAAGTCAGACGGGACTGATCACAGTTCCGTCTTTGTATCGCAGAAAGGAACCATAATGAAAAGAAGTGAGGTAAGAGAACATATTTTCAGAATTTTATTTTGTGTAGAATTTTGTGAGAAAGAAGAATTTGAAGATCAGGTTGAATTATATTTTCATGGGCATGAAATATCAATGAGAAGACACAGAAAGAAATTACAGAGAAAACAGAGAATCTGATCGAACATTTAGATGAAATCGATGAACAGATTTCTGCACATACGAATGCATGGAATTTAGAGAGACTTGGAAAAGCTGAATTATCTATTTTAAGACTTGCAACCTATGAAATCTTATTAGATGAACAGGTGCCAAGAAAAGTAGCGATTAATGAGGCAGTAGAACTTGCAAAGAAATACTGCAATGAAAAGGCAGCACCATTTATCAATGGTGTCTTAAGTAAGATTGGACAGGATATGGATGAAGAGTAAAGTTTTTTCTGTAACACAGATTAATACTTATATCAAACGAATGTTTCAAAGTGATTATGCCTTAAGGAGGATTTCAATCAAGGGACAGGTGTCAAACTGTAAGTATCATTCTTCTGGGCATATTTATTTTTCATTGAAAGATGAAGAAAGCCAGATTTCTTGTGTGATGTTTGCGAGTGCAAGATATAATGGATTGCAGTTTGAATTAGAAGATGGACAGGAAGTCATTGTGGATGGAAATGTCAGTGTCTATGAGCGTGGCGGAAGTTATCAGCTATATGCACAGGAGATTCGTTTAAATGGAATCGGAGAATTATATGTTGCATATGAGATGTTAAAACAGAAGCTTTATGAAGAAGGATTGTTTGACCACGAGATCAAGAAGCCGATTCCAAAGAATCCAAAGAAGATCGGTGTGGTAACGGCAAGAACAGGAGCAGCAATTCATGATATCATTAGTACAGCAAAGCGCAGGAATCCGTATGTACAGTTAGTATTATATCCTGCTAAAGTACAGGGAGAAGGTGCATCTGATACGATCGTTTCTGGAATTCGCACTCTGGACCAGTATGGAGTTGATACCATTATCATCGGAAGAGGTGGTGGCTCGATCGAGGACTTGTGGGCATTTAATGAAGAGAATGTCGCAAGAGCGATCTACGAAGCAAAGACACCGATCATTTCTGGAACAGGGCATGAGGTGGATACTACCATTGCGGATTATGCGGCAGATCTTCGCGCGGCAACACCGACAGCAGCCTGTGAACTTGCAGTTCCAGATATCACAGAAGTGATGGAAGGAATCGCAAACAGAGAATATACAATGGCTGCGTTGTTAAAACAGATCATCCGGCGTTATCAGATGAAATTGCAGAAGTATCAGATCACCATTGCAAATTACGATCCACGATTTCAACTTCAAGAACAGAAGATGCGTTTGTCAGAATTAGAAGAACAGATTCAGCAAGTGATGAAGAATAAGATGACAGGGTATAAGCACAAACTGGAATTGTACGCAAAAGAACTTCATGGGTTATCACCAACAGCGAAATTGATCAATGGATTTGGATATTTAGAAGATCAGAATGGTGAGCCAGTTACAAGCGTTCACAAAGTGAAAGAGGGAGATCAGATTTCCTTAACGATTTCAGATGGAACGATCCTTGCAATGGCAAAACAGATCAGAACAATGGATGAAAAAGGAAAGTAAGAAAGAGGAAGTTTATTATGGCAAAGAAGAAATTTGATATTGATCAGGGTTTTCATCAGTTAGATGAAATTCTTACAAAGCTTTCCAGTGAAGAAATCAAACTTCCAGAGGCTGTCAAACTATATACTGAAGGAGTAAATCTTGTGAAACAGTGTAAGGATTCTCTGGATAAAGTAGAAAAAGAATTGATCGTATTAGAAGAGAATGGGGAAGAACATGAACTTTAAGGATGAGATGAAACAAAAGGTTGCACAGATCGAAATTATTTTAGATGAATATCTGCCAGCACAGGAAGGGTTACAAAAAACAGTTTTAACTGCAATGAACACAACCGTTAAGGCGGGAGGAAAGCGTCTTCGTCCAATGCTGATCAACGAGACATATCAGATGTTTGGCGGAAAGGAAGATATCGTAAAGCCATTTATGGCAGCGATTGAAATGATCCATACGTATTCTCTGATTCATGATGATCTTCCAGCACTTGACAATGATGATTACAGAAGAGGTCAGAAAACATGTCATATCGTTTATGGAGAAGATATGGCGATCCTTGCAGGAGATGCACTTCTTAATTATGCGTATGAAGTTGCAACGAAAGCATTTGATCTTGCGGAGAAAGACCAGATCATGAATGTAGTTGAAGCAATTAAGATTCTCGCCAGCAAACCTGGAATCTATGGAATGATCGGCGGGCAGGTTGCAGATGTTGAACTGGAAGGTACACCGCTTAGTATGGAGCAGATTTTATTTATTCATAAGAATAAGACGTCTGCATTGATCGAAGCATGTATGATGATCGGAGCAGTTCTTGCAGGAGCATCCAAAGAAGATGTTCTGAAGATGGAAGAATGTGGAGAATATATCGGACTTGCGTTTCAGATTCAAGACGATATTCTGGATCTTACAGGAGATGAAGAAGAGATCGGGAAACCGGTTGGAAGTGATGAAAAGAATCACAAAACAACTTATGTGACATTAAAAGGATTAGAACGTTCACAAAGAGATGTAGAAGATATTTCAAAGAAAGCAATTGATATTTTAGAAAAATATGATAAGGGAGATTGTTATCTTACAAATCTTACAAGATTTTTGATCCATCGAACACACTAAGGCAGAGAGGAAGAGGGAGCATTATGCTAGAGTATATTAATGATCCGAATGATATTAAACAGATTCAGCCAGAGGACTATAAACTTCTGGCGAAAGATATACGTCGTTTTCTATTAAGAAATGTCAGTCGCACAGGGGGGCATCTGGCATCGAATCTTGGAATTGTAGAACTAACGATGGCGCTGCATCTTGTTTGGATTTTCCAAAAGACCAGCTGATCTTTGATGTAGGACATCAGTCTTATGTGCACAAGATCTTAACAGGAAGAAAGAATGGATTTGAGAATCTGAGGCAATTTCATGGGATGAGTGGATTCCCGAAGAGAAAAGAAAGCGATTGTGATGCGTTTCACAGTGGACACAGCTCCATGTCGTTATCAGCAGCGCTTGGGATGGTTACAGCAAGAGATATCAATCATACGGATGAGACGATTGTTGCGGTAATCGGAGATGGTGCGTTGTCTGGCGGAATGGCATATGAAGCATTAAATAATATGGCAAGACTACGCAAGGAGAAGAAGAATCTGATCATTATCCTGAACGATAACAAGATGTCTATTGCGGAGAATGTCGGTGGAATGTCTGCGTATTTGAATAAAGTACGAACAAGAAAAGAATATGTGGAATTTAAAGGAAATGTGGAACAATCCTTATTAAGAATTCCGGGAATCGGGAAGGAATTAACAACAATTCTTAAGAAATCAAAAGATTCGATCAAACAATTATTTGTTCCGGGAATGTATTTTGAAGATATGGGAATCACGTATATTGGACCTATTGACGGGCATAATGTTCCCTTGATGGTAGACACGTTAAATAGAGCGAAACAATTAGATGAGCCGATCATTATTCACGTGGTAACGAAGAAAGGAAAAGGATATCGTCCTGCGGAGCAGAATCCAGCCAAATTTCACGGAATCAGTCCATTTTCCTTAAAGACAGGGGAAGTTTTAAAGAAATCGGACAATCCATCGAACACAGCGGTATTTTCAGATACACTGATCAAAGAGGCGAAGAAAGATAAGAAGATTGTTGCGGTAACTGCCGCAATGCCGGATGGAACAGGTCTTGGAAAGTTTAAAAATCATTTTCCAGATCGTTTCTTTGATGTAGGGATTGCCGAACAACATGCAGTTACATTTTGTGCCGGAATGGCATCAAGAGGTCTAAAGCCGGTATTTGCAGTGTATTCAACATTTCTACAAAGAGGTTTTGATCAAATCTTACATGATGTGGCAATCGGGAATTATCCAGTTATATTTGGATTGGACCGCTCAGGACTTGTTGGAGCGGATGGAGAAACTCATCAAGGTATTTTTGATATTCCGTATTTATCTATCATTCCAAATGTGACGGTGATGGCTCCGATCAATGGAAGGGAATTATCTGAGATGCTAAAACATACGCTCCATCATGCAAAAGGACCAACCGCGATCAAATATTCCAGAGGAGAAGCAAGCTCTTTGTATGAAGATCAATTTGAAGAGTTACACTATGGAAAAGGCCAGATACTTAAAGAAGGAAAGGAAGCTGTGATCATTGCAGTTGGAAATATCTTTGAAGAGGCAGATAAGGCGGAAAAGATCCTTAAAGAAGAAGGATATGAGATTGGTTTAGTTAATCCAAGATATATCAAACCATTTGATCAGGAGTTGATCATGAAACTGTCACAGACCTATGATAAGATCATGATCGCAGAAGAAGGCGTATTAAACGGTGGATTTGGAATGATGGTGAATGAATTTCTGAGTGAGCATGATTACAAAGGTGAAGTCAGATGCCTTGGAATAGATGACCAGTTTGTGGAACATGGTTCTGTAAGTGAGTTAAGAAGAATGTTGAAGATTGATGGAGAAAGTATTGCAGACTCCATCAGACAATGGATGAAGGAATAGAAAAATGAAGAAAGAACGTTTAGATGTACTGCTTGTCAAGAAAGGGCTTGCGTCTTCCAGAGAAAAAGCAAAAGCGATCATTATGTCAGGAATCGTTTTTGTAGATGGACAGAGAGAGGATAAAGCAGGATCAACTTTTGATGAAAAGCAGGAGATCATTGTAAAGGGAAAAACTTTAAAATATGTCAGTCGAGGTGGATTAAAGCTTGAGAAGGCTATGAAGAACTTTGATATTGTATTAAAAGACAAAGTCTGCATGGATGTTGGAGCATCTACAGGTGGATTTACAGACTGTATGTTGCAAAATGGTGCAGTGAAAGTATATTCAGTTGATGTCGGGCATGGACAGTTGGACTGGAAACTAAGAAACGATGAGAGAGTTGTTTGTATGGAACGTACGAATATGCGTTATATGACGGAAGACGATATCGATGAAAAGGCGTCGTTTGTATCTATTGATGTTTCTTTTATTTCACTGACCAAGATTCTTCCAGCGGTATATCGAATTTTGAATACGGGAGGAGAAGTTGTTGCACTGATCAAACCGCAGTTTGAAGCAGGAAGAGAAAAAGTTGGAAAGAAAGGTGTTGTACGAGATCCAAAAGTTCATGAAGAAGTCATTGAGAAGATCTGTGATTTCGCATCTACGAACGGGTTTGAATTATTACACCTTGATTATTCTCCAATCAAAGGTCCAGAGGGAAATATCGAGTATTTATTACATATGAGAAAAACAGAGACAATGGAGAATGGACATACAATGACAGATCAGATCAAGGAAGTGGTGGATGCATCACATGCGGATCTGGCAAAGAATAAGGAATAACATGAAGAATTTTTTGATTTTAACGAACGAGAAAAAGATCCAGGACTGCGTATTTCCAAAAAGATCCAGGATTATATTGAAAAACAAGGTGGAATCAGCCAGAGAATGTGTGATTTTACAAGACATGTTCAAAAAGATATGAACTGCATCACAAAAGACACAGAGTGTGTGATCGTTTTAGGTGGAGATGGGACGATGCTTCATGCGGCAAGATTGATCGTAGATCATGATATTCCGATGGTTGGAGTAAATCTCGGTACCTTAGGATTCTTAACAGAGATTGAGTTATCTAAACTTTATGACGGATTGGACGGATTGTTAAATGATACTTTCCAGATTGAGGAGAGAATGATGTTAGATGGGCGCGTGATCCATGCGGATCATGAGACAGATCATCTTCCAGCACTCAATGACGTCGTGATCGCAAGAAGTGGTTTTTCAAGAATCATCTCGTTTCGTATTATGGTCAATGGCAAATTGTTAGATGTATATGAAGCAGATGGGATTATTGTTTCGACGCCGACAGGATCTACAGGATATAATTTATCAGCAGGTGGGCCGGTAGTGAATCCAAAAGCAAATGTTATTTTGATCACTCCAATCTGTCCACATTCGCTGCAGTCAAACAGTCTTGTTCTTTCTCCAGAAGATGAGATTGATATTTATATTGAGAACGTGAGAGAATCTCAGTTAGAGGAAGCCTACGTTACCTTTGACGGTCAGGTTGCGAGAAAACTTCAGCCAGGAGATGTTCTTCAGGTGCGTAAATCAAAGAAGATCGCAAGGATCATTAAAGTGAAAGGAGACAGCTTTTACAGAATCCTTCGAATCAAAGTTGGAGGTCAGAATGAAGAAAAATAGGCAGGAAGCGATCATTGAATTGATTCAGCAATATCCAATTGAGACACAGGAAGAGTTGCTGTCAAGATTAAATCAGATTGGCTTTAAGACAACGCAGGCAACGATTTCAAGAGATATCAGAGAACTGGCATTGATCAAGAAACCGGATGCAGATGGGAAGCAGATTTATTGTCTGATCGATCAGGAAGATGAGACTTCAAGAAAGTATCAGAGGATATTAGCAGAAGCGATCATTTCCATGGAACTAGCAGAGAATATGCTGGTTGTAAAAACCGTATCGGGAATGGCAATGGCGTCTGCTGCTGCACTTGATTCTTTAAACATCATTGGAATGGTTGGTACGATCGCGGGAGATGATACGATTATGTGTGTTATGAAAGATAAGAATATTGGAAGAACTGCAATTGCTGAGATCGATCATATGATCAAAAAATTAAAAGAATAAATATACAGAGAGGAAATCTATGCTTCAGAATTTACATGTAAAGAATCTTGCGTTGATCGATGAAGTAGAAATTACATTTGATGAACATTTGAATATACTGACTGGAGAAACCGGTGCAGGAAAATCTGTCTTGATAGGTTCTATAGAAAGTGCACTTGGGAAAAAAATATCAAAAGATATGATCCGACCGGGAGCAAAAGAAGCAGTCATTGAACTGCTTTTTTGGATTGAAGATCAAAAGCTGATCAAAGAAATCGAAGCTCTGGATCTGGAAGTAGAAGACGGTCAGATCTTCATCAAACGTGTGATCAACGAGAAGAGAAGTATTAATAAGATTAATGATAGTACGGTGACACTCAATACGTTAAGAGAAGTTTCCAGACGTTTATTTGATCTGCATGGTCAGCAAGAATATCAAGTACTGTTAAAAGAGAAAAATCATTTAAGTATGATGGATCATTTTTTACCTGAAAACGCAAGATATTCCTTAGAACAGTGCAAAAATCTTGCAGGAGAATATCACGAGATTTCAACAAAGATAAAAGAAATATCAATAGATGACCAGCAAAGATTAAGAGAGATGGACTTCTTAAAACATGAGATTTCAGAGATTGAGAATGCCAATCTTGTCAAAGGAGAAGATGAGGAATTAGAAACGGTATATCAAAAGATCGTCCATAGCCGAGATATCATTATTTCTTGTCAGGCAGCACGTATGCTGACGGGATATGAGGAAGAAACATCGATTGGCAATCAGTTAAGTGAAAGCATAAGAAGAATGCAGGAGATCAGTCATTTAGATCCTCAGATCTCAGAATTTTATGAACAACTGTTGTCAGTGGAAGATCTGTTAAATGGTTTTCATCAAGAATTGACGACATATATGGAGAATATGGAATTTGATGAGCAGACGTATCAGGAAGTGGAAGAACGTCTGAATGTTATTAATTCTTTAAAAGACAAATATGGTCCATCGATTGAAGATGTTACAGCATATGGACAAAAGGCAGAAAAACGATATAATATGTTGTGTGATGCAGAACATGAGATTGAAATATTAAAGAATGAACAGGAACGCATCAGGGAACGATATCTTAAGGAAGCAAAGAATCTGTCAGAACAAAGATGTAAGATAGCAAAGACACTTGGAAGCAATATCACAAAAGCATTAGAAGATCTGAACTTTTTAGATGTCAGATTTGAAATCGAAGTTACGAAAAAAGACCAGATTTCAGCAGATGGAATGGATCAGATCCGTTTTATGATATCGACCAATCCAGGTCTTCCAATGCGTCCGGTACAAGAAGTAGCATCTGGTGGTGAATTATCAAGAATCATGCTTGCACTCAAATCAGTAGCAGCACAGGCAGATGGAGTAGATACGTTGATCTTTGACGAAATTGATACTGGGATCAGTGGGGAAACTGCCAATCGTGTAGCTAAAAAGATGGCAGTGATCTCAAAGGATCATCAGGTGATCGCGATCACACATCTTCCACAGATCGCAGCGATGGCAGATAGTCATTACTTTATTAGAAAACAAACCGATCAGAAGAATACGCAGACAATGATCCGAAAATTAAATGAATCAGAATCGTTAAAAGAGATTTCAAGAATGATCAGCGGGGATCAATGGAGTGAAACGTCTATGGAACATGCAAAAGAAATGAAATCTTTGGCAGATGAAACAAAATTATACTGAGTATGTAAGCGGTAATCTTCATATAATAAAAAGGATATATCAATGACGATATGTCCTTTTTTAGGAGGAAAAATATGAAAAAATACACTTACCGCAAATTTTTAATTCTACTTTTTATGATCAATTTAATCGCAATAACTGCAGTTTATATAAAATACTGCAATGCAAGACTTCCAGATACGATTCATATCAACAAGAGCGAAACAGTCTCTCTTTGTTATGATGTACCAGTCAGTGCAACGATCGATCATCAAACGATACGATTAAATCAGCCCATTGTATTCAAACAATGTCACATGGGTCAGTATGAAATGAAAACCAATTTATTTGGCGCGATTCCATTAAAGAAGATTAAAGTGAAGGTCGTAGATGACCAAAAGATCACGCCAAGCGGTGAAGTGATCGGTGTCTATGTAGAAACAGATGGATTGTTTGTGCTTGATACGGATCAGTTTACCGGAGAAAACAGCATGGAATATGCACCGAGTAAAAATAAATTATATCGTGGAGATTATATTAAAAAGATTGATGGAAAAGATATTGTATCAAAAAAACAATTCATCGAAAAAATCAATCAAGGTCAAGGAGAATCTGTGATATTAACAGTCCAAAGAAAGGCAAAGATGATGCAGATCAAGATCAAGCCAGAACGTTCAAAGACGGATCACATGTATAAAATTGGAACATGGATCAGGGATAACACGCAGGGAATCGGTACGATGACCTATGTAAAAGGTACGTTATTTGGAGGGTTGGGACACGGTATTTATGATATGGATACAGGCACACTTTTAAAGATCAAAGGTGGTCTTTTGCTGGATCCACAGATTTATTCCATTAAAAAAGGAAAATCAGGAACGCCGGGAGAGATTGTTGGAAGTATTGAATACAAGGAAGAGAATATTTTAGGTTCCATCAAAAAAAATACGGAAAAAGGAATTTATGGAACCAATACCAAAGAAACAACAAAAAGCATACAAGATAGGATATCGTCAAGATATCAAACCAGGAAAAGCTTATATTCTCTCCAATGTAAGCGGTACTATGAAACAATATGAGATCCAGATCAATAAGATCGTGCCATCCGACAAGGATGTGTTAAAAAGTATGGAGATTGAAGTGACAGACAAAGAATTATTAAAACTTACCAACGGGATCATACAGGGAATGAGTGGCAGTCCAATCTTGCAGAATGGGAAACTTATTGGTGCTGTTACACATGTTTTTGTAAATGACCCGATGAAAGGGTATGCTATTCTTATGGAAACAATGCTCTATGAGATGGAAAATTAGAGCAAAGGGAAATGGAAGCTGTTTTTAAAATATAAGTTTGCTACAATAGAAAAAAGGGAGGGTGAGAGACATGAAAATTTTGCATCTTGGAGATCTGCATCTCGGAAAGAGAGTGAACGAGATATCCATGATTGAAGATCAGAAATTTATATTGGATCAGATCGTTACATTAGTAAAAGAAGAAAAGATAGATGTTATTTTATTATGTGGGGATATCTATGATAAGGCAATACCGACGATCGAGGCGATTCATCTGCTGGATGAATTTTTAGAAGAACTGAGTGATCTCAAAGTAAAAGTATTGATGATCAGTGGAAATCATGATTCTTCGGAAAGATTGTCATTTGGAAGAAACTTATTTAAACGATCTAATTTATATATTGCATCACAATTTAATCAGGAAATTGAAAAGATTACGATCAAGGAAGATGGATACAATATTAATTTTTATATGCTTCCATTTGTAAAGCCAGCGTATATCAATCATGTATTAAAAATTCAGACAGAAACCTATGAAGAATGCTTCAAGCATCTAATGGAACAAGTGAAGATCAACGAAGATGAGACGAATATCCTGTTGGCGCATCAGTTTGTAACGGTTGGAAAGAATTCTCCAGAATTGTCAGATTCAGAAACAAGCAGCTTGGAGGGATTGATAATATTGATTACCGTCTATTTGATGCATTTGACTATGTAGCACTTGGACATATCCACAAGCCGCAGGCAATGGGACGTGAAATGGTAAGGTATGCTGGATCGATCTTAAAATATTCTTTTTCAGAAATTCACAAAGACAAACAGGCAACGATTCTTACGATCAGTAAAAACAAGCAGATCTCCCTATCCCATCATTTGCTAAAACCATTACGTGATATGAGAGAAATGGAATGTTCGTTAGAATCATTGTTAAAAAGAAAATGTGAAATTGGAAATGAAGAAGATTATATGCATGTCATTCTGACGGATGAGGAGCAGATTTTAGATGCGATCGGGAAAGTACGTACGGTTTATCCGAATGTTATGCAGATCAGCTTTAAAAACCGTCGTCATATGATGCAATATGAAACCATTCAGATGAAAGAAAACCAGATCGCAGATCAAAATCCAATGGAATTATTTGAACAGTTTTATAAAATGCAAAATCATATTGATCTGGATGAAAAAAGAGCACAGATGGCAATATCCATTTTTGAGGAGGTGATTCGTTGAGACCGCAAAAATTAATATTATCTGCATTTGGACCATTTGCAGAGGAAACAGTGATTGATTTTACCAGATTTAAAGATGGGATTTTTTTGATCTCAGGAGAAACAGGTGCAGGGAAAACGACTATTTTTGATGGAATCTGTTTTGCTTTATACGGTGAGCCAAGTGGTTCTTATCGAAAACAGGATATGCTAAGAAGTGATTTTGCCAAAGATGAGACAGAGACGAAAGTGGTATTCTTATTTTCGCATTGCAAAAAGCAGTACAAGATTGAAAGAAATCCATCCTATATGCGAAAGAGCAAACGAGGAGACAAAATGACACGACAGTCTCCGTATGCAGTATTATATCAAGAAGATGAGATTGTAACAACAGGAAGTCAGCAAGTGACCGCGCAGATGGAAGAAATTCTTGGAATGGACCGTATGCAGTATCAGCAGATTTCAATGATCGCACAAGGAGAATTTTTAAAACTTCTTTACGCGAAAGGAAAAGAACGGAGTGAAATCTTTCGTAAGATTTTTGGAACATGGTATCTGTATGAATTTCAGGAAAAGATCAAACGTAGACATCTTTCTTGTAAATACGAATATGAGAATCTGGGGAATACCTTGTTAGAGCAGGAAGATAACATTTTTGTATCAAAAGATGCAGAAGAATATGAAGAATATACACGGTATTTAAAACAAAAACATCAAATTGTAGAATTTATGGATGTAGTAAAAAGATATCAGTATCGAAAACAACAAGAATATGAGAATTTCCAGAAACAAAAAGAAACACAAGAAGAACTATATCAGAAGCAACGGATTGTTTTTCACAGATAACGGAGAAGAGACAGAAGATCAAAGATGTAAAAGAAGAAATTAAAGAACTTATAGTACAAGGAAAAGAAAATAAAGCAGAACAGCGAACGATCAAAAAAGAATATGATCAGATCCAAAAGGAACTGCCGAAACTACATAAAAAGGAATTAAGGTTTCAAGAACTACAAAAACAGATAAAACAATATAAAGAGCTGGAAGCATTAGAGAAAAAAAAGGAATCTTTAAAGAATGCGAAAGAACGTATGATCAGACAGCAGGAAGAAACGGAGCAAAAAAAAGAGAATGAAAGACAAAGAGAATTAAAACTGCTAGAATTTCTTAGACAGGCAGATGAGATTGAAACACAATACGATCATTTGCAAAAAGAAGAATTGAAACTTCATGTTCAGACAGAAAAAAATCATGAATTGTGTAAGGAGAAAGAAGCTTATTTTGAGAAACTTCGGATCTATGAAGAGGCTGGAGAAGTCTATGATAAGATCAGAATGCAAAGAAAAGAATACAGAGATCGATTGTCAGACTGGCAGGATCGATATGACTGTAATCAAGCAGGACTTCTGGCAAGAAATCTGATAGACGGTCATCCATGTCCGGTTTGTGGATCATTACATCATCCAAAAACAGCAGATTTTAAAGAAAGTGATATTACGCAGGAGATGCTTCGTGCACTTCGTGAAGAAACGGAATTGATCGATCGGCAATATAATACTGCATTTGCGAAAGTAAAACAGAGTAAAGGTATTGTTGAGACATGTAAAGAACAGCTTTGCAAAAAAAGTGGGAAAAGATCAGAAGAGTTTGAAAAGCTTGACGAGATCTATGAAATCTCTTTACGACAATATAAAAAAGTAAAAAAAGAATTTGAAAGAATCAAAAAACAGAAAGAAAAGATAGCAGAACAAAGAGTAAAAGTTGAAAAATCCAAAGAAAGACAATTGAACTATGTGGAAAAACTGCAGGAAATTGCCGGAAAATCACATGAAAAAGATAGTTTATATAAGCAGACAGAGGCCAGAATAGAAGAAATCTGTAAGAATCTTGAATATAAAACATATAAAGATGCCAGTGAAGAACAGCAGCGATTATCTGATGAGATCGATCAGATGAAATTTAATAAAGAAGAAATAAGAAGAAAAAAGAAAGTGTTGAAATACAGGGAGTTCATATCAAAGCGGCCATTGAAGAAAAAGAAAATACACTTTCGAGTGTTACAAAACAGTTGGAAGAACACAAAGAGATGAATG
>ENA-OQLB01000825-OQLB01000825.1-human-gut-metagenome-genome-assembly--contig:-NODE-825-length-15606-cov-4.162801_pt1 | contig 15606 bp, 22 predicted proteins | sample MGYA00242656_ERZ504813 | MGnify/ENA primary metagenome ERZ504813 (study PRJEB26092, sample SAMD00036388) | human gut metagenome | host: Homo sapiens | study: EMG produced TPA metagenomics assembly of... | reverse complement strand
CCAAGGCACGCACCCGCGTGGACGTGTACGCGCCGGCGATGGGCCATGCGAGGCCGTGGAGAAGGTGACGCGCCAGCGCGCCGAGGCCATGGCGTCAAGGCTCATAGAAGCGGACCACTGGCGCAAGGGCATGTCGCCGGGATATCCGCTGGGGCTCAACATCGTGGACAACACGTCGATGTACACCAGCTGGGAGGACATGGCTATCGTTCTGGCGGGCCCTCGTTCCGGCAAGTCCCTGTGCTACGCGATCCCGGCCGTGCTCTCGGCACCGGCCCGTGCCTGGCGACCTCGAACAAGGGCGATATCCTCGACGTGACCGCCCCGATCCGCAGGCTCGACCATCCGAACGGCGAAATATGGACGTTCGACCCCGAACGCATCGCGGACCCGAACCGGAAGAGCGCGCCGTGGGTGTGGGACCTGATCGCCTCGGTGCAGTCCATCGCCGACGCGAAACGCATCGCCGACTGCTGGCGTTACGCCTCGGGCCAGCCGCAGACCGGCGGCGACGACTTCTTCCCCGGCACCGCCGCCCAGCAGCTCGCCGACTACCTGTTCGCCGCGCATCTGGGAGGCCGTTCCGTGTCCGACGTGTTCAGGTGGTGCTCCAACGAGCGCGACACGTCGCCGGCCGACATCCTGAGCGAATACCCGCGCTACGCGGGCATCGCCTCGCGTGTGTCCAGCGTGATCGCGCTGACGCCGGAAACCCGAAGCGGCGTGTTCGGCAGCCTTCAGACCATGGTCGCGTTCCTCGCGGACCCCGAGATCATCGACTGGATCGACCGCACCGGGATACGAATGGGAACATCGATGAAAGGCGTGGTCTGTTCGATCCCTACGAGTTCGCCACGAGCGAGGACACCCTGTACCTGCTTTCCGCCCAGGGCCGGCCCTCGACCGCGTTGACCGCGAGCCTGACGGCGGTGGTGGCGTTCACCGCGTTCCAACGCGCCCAATCCGAGTTCACCGGCAACAACCGCCGTCTGCCGGTCCCGTTGTGCTGCGTGCTGGACGAGGCCGCGAACATCTGCCGCTGGCCCGAACTGGCGGACGTGTACTCGTATTTCGGTTCGGCGGGCATCCCGATCATGACGATCTGGCAGAACCCCGACCAGGGCAGGGCCGCGTTCGGCGAGACGAACTTCGGCTCGCTGTTCAACAACGCGAACATCACCGTGTATCTGGGCGGCATCAAGGACGCGAAGTTCCTCGGCGAGATCAGCCAGCTGGTGGGCCAGAGGGAGATCGTGCGAGGCAGCGTCAACATCGACGGCACCGGCCGGCGCAGCGTGAACAACTCGATCCAGAAGGAGAACATCCTCGACGTTTCCGACCTGACCGAATGGCCCGTCGGCCGCGCGCTGCTGCTCGCATCCCAATCCCGGGCGCAGATCGTCAAGACCCTGCCATGGACGGGCAACAGGCAATGGGCCGACGCCCTGGCGCAGGCCAAGGCGAAAGCCCAAGAAGAGCAGAGAAAGGCCGCATAATGAGCGAACACACCTCGAACACCACGTCCGGCCCTGATGGGGAGGAATGGGAGCGCGCGGTCGGTGCCGCCAGGACCTGCTGTCATCGGACTGCGGATGGCTGGAACTGTTCACCCGCGCATCCTGGAGGAGAAGGGCGTGCCTTACGGCAAGGGACTGCCCAACCCGAAGCGCCGCACATCCCCGAGGACAAGGAGATCGAAGAGGAAACCATGCCGGGCCAAGGCGAGCCGACGCCGACCGCACCGAGGTGCCGGCAGGCCGGCACGCGGCGGAACCCATCCGATCGGGGATTCCGGCCGATGCCGGGGAAACCGGCAACGGCTACGAGAACCCGCCGGAAGACGCAACGGACCGTGACGACACCCCTCCAAAGGATGATGCGGAGGAATCCGACACCCGTATACTGCCCGCGCAGGAGGGGAAGACGGATCTCGGCCGAGACGAATCCGGCGACCTCGATCCCGCGCGGGCAAGGGACGTGTCCGGCCAGTTCGGCGCGCGAATGCGGCGCAGCGAGACCTACTATCCGAACCTCGCCGCGTTCGTGGAAAGGTTCGTGGCCAACGTGTTCTGCTACCACCAGAGCGCATCCGTGAACATGCAATGGGTGAGCGACTGGTGGCGCTATCCGGCGCTCGTGTTCCCGCTCGACGCCATGTGGCGCGCCTACGAGAACGCGCGCAAGGCACCCGGCCAGATGATGATCTTCTACATCCAGGCGGCGTCGATGCTCGAACGCGTTTTCGACAAGGACCGTGGCATCGTCGCCAGCCTCGACTGCAAGCAGAATCTCACCAGGAAGGGCGAACCGCTGCCCTGCGAACGCCCGAACCGGGCATGGCGCGAACCGATCCTGGAAACGTTGTCGGTCCCCGCCGCAGGCGGCAAGGAAAACAAGGAAACCACCATCACACCAACAAGGAGGAGAAACAATGGCTCAAACTGATCCCGAGGACGGCTTCGACCAGATCATGGTCCAGAGCTGGAACAGCGTCGCCCAGCAGCTGCGCACCCTGCACAACGAGCTGAGCGGCGACCGCGCGCGCCGCAGGGAACGCGCCGAACGCGCCGTCCAGAACGAACGCTACGAGCAGACCAGACGGCAGCAGCAATCCATCCGCCTCGAACAATGGGAGATGGACAACAGGGAACGCCTCAACAAGGGGTTCGAGTCCACCCTGAACGCGACCGTGCTTGCCGACGGCGACGGCTGGAGGAAGATGCGCGACTCGTCCCTCTTGCAAGGATGGATGGTCGCCGACCAACTGGAGGGCAACGACCCCGGCTACCGCAGGCAGATCATCGAGGCGAAGGCCCGGCTGAAGGACGAATGGTCGAAACGCCACCCGGAAACGCACATCGACGCCGCAGCCGACCAATTGACCAACCACGTGAACATCACCTACACCGACCAGTCGCCCGCGTTGCAGGCCACCCTGAACGCCTTCAACACGGCCGGCGTGCCCGTGGACCTGCAACGGGTGGAGGACGCGCAGGCGTTCCAGGCCGCGCACGGCGACGACGCCACGTTCTTCGTGGACTCGCGGCTCACCGGCCAATGGACGGGCTACGACCACGACAGGATCGTTGACGCCGTGATGTGCGCGCCGGTCAACGGCGTGGACGACGCCGCCTCCCGAATCAGCTTCCTCAAGGACCAGGGCCTGCCGGAATCCTCGCACGCGGACAACAAGGCCACAGGAGACGAGCCCAGCACCATAAGCGAGGTCGAACGCACCGAGAACGCTGACGCCGCGCCAATCGTCGAAACCCCCACACCCGTGCGGAGCATACGAAGCCCGCCGCCGATGAACGCAAACCGGCATCCGAACCCGAGCCCGAGACCACGGGAGGCGGCGACCTGACGACCGGGGAGCCCGACGGATACGAGGAGATGCCACTCGACCTGAACGAACCCGAGGAATGGAACGGGCCCGACCCGTTCGGCGAATACAGTCCCGCCATGGAATCCTCCATGAACCCCACGGACCAGCCGATACCCGACCAGGCCAACGTCTCGACGCCGCAGATCCTGCAACCCGAGACAACGGCAACGCACGCTGACGCCGATGCCGGCGCACCCCTTGCCATGAGGTTCGTGGGGTGCGCCGGCATCGGATGGCCGTATCATGGTGTCAACGGCTTTCGGAACCGGAAAGGACGAGCATGGCGCACGTGACGTTGGATCTGTCGAAATATGATGCCCTGACCGCCTACAAGGGTCTTCCCGACGAGAAGGAGGAGAACCCGGCGCGGTTCTTCCCCGACACCTCGTCGGTCCGCCGTTGCGTGCGCGAACGCATGTCCGTCATGGGTCTCGACGCCGCCGAACTCGCCAGGAGAGCCGGGGTTCCCCTCTCAAGCGCCGAAGAGCTCGTGGAGACCGGTCTGACCTCCATCCGCTACGTGTACAGGATGTTCGACCTGCTGCACATCCGCACCGAAACGCTGCCGTCCGCCTACGCGGGGAGACTGCTGTGAGGGAACTGCACGCCTGGGAGAACGGGCATCATGTGGGCGTGTTCTCGGAAGACGACGAGGAGCGCATATCGTTCGCGTACGACGCGAACGAGGGTCTGCCGATCAGTCTGAGCCTGCCAGAACCGGCGGATGGAGAGACCAGGCACCGCGTAACTTCCTGGACAATCTATTGCCCGACAATCCGAACGTCCGCCAGGCCATGCGTGAGCACCTGAATGCCTCCTCGGCCGGCGTCTTCGATCTGCTGGACCGGGTTGACGCCACCGGCGGACTGGTGTTCTCCCTCTCCCCGGAACCTCCAATCCCATCGCCGACGCTTCGTCTGATCTCCGATTCCCAGATAGCCAACGAAATCGACCGCATCGAGCGGACCAGGAACTACTGGTGGGACGAGGACAGCCACTGCCGGTTCTCCTTGGGAGGGGCGCAGGGCAAGTTCACACTGTCCCGCGTGGACGGCAAGTGGTATTGGCCGGATATGATGCTGCCCTCCACCCACATCGTCAAACCGAAGCCCCATGACCTTCCCGAGGCGACCAAGGTGGAACTGGCGACGATGCGATTGTCGGAACTGTGCGGCATCGACACACCGGCACGCGGCGAGATCACGGCGCAGCGCAAGACGGCCTATATCGTGGAACGGTTCGACCGTCGCCTGGAGGAAGGCCGAATCGTCCGACTGCGGCAAGAGGACTTCCTGCAAGCGTTGGGATTGCCGACCCGCGACAAATACGATCCGTCGGCCGATGACTGCCTGGATCTCCTGCAACGCATCGATGCGTCGGGTTCCCTGTCCTACCGGTGGCTCGAAAGGCTGGCCTTCAACACGTCGTCCGCCAACAGCGACGCACATGCGAAGAACTATTCCCTGATCCTCGATCCCGCATCGGGGATACGCCTGTCTCCCCAGTATGATGCGGTCGCCACCAGGTATTGGCCCGAGTTCAACTGGGAACTCACCATGCCGTTGAACGAGATCACGCTTCGCGGAGCACACCACGCCCCAGGATTGGAGGATCTGGCGACACGTCACGGTCTCGATGGTTCGAGGGTGGCGGATATGGCCCGGCGTATGGCGGGGAAGGTCCTCGCCGGCATATCCGAATCCTGCGAGGGCCTGGACGCGCGGATGGCCGATCGCCTGAACGCGTGCTGGACGAAGGCGAACGAGTCCATCGAGCCGATCATGCCGGGAGACGAGCCGGCGAACTCTCTCGATCCAGCATCGGCTTTGCCCGATTCGCTCGGTTTTCCCTCCTCGGGCCGTACCATCTGAGCTTTTTCCGGGAAGCGTCCTAACGGCGGGGCCGGTTCTCCTCGTCAGAGGCGACCATGCTCCATAGACCGTATTCCGGCGCGATTCCGTAGCGTTCGCGCAGCATGTCGAACGTGTGCAGGCCCTCGCGCATCGCTGCCCGGTATTCGTCGTCGTCCGCCGCGTTGTTGAGGCTGGCGGCGATGCAGAACGCTTCGGATACGAGGCGTTCCATGTCGTGCGTGGACAGGTTCTCGGGGTGTCTTTCTCGTCCGTCGTCGAGGAAGGGCGGGCGGTTCTCCATCGCGGCGCGCCATTCCTGGACGGCGAGGCTGCGGCTTCTGGCATCGTCCGCCCAGTCGTCGCGCAGTCGTTTCAATCGCATGTCGTCGCCGAGCTCGAAGGCGTTGAACCGTTCCGTCCACCCGTCCGTGCTATGCCACGTGATCCTGTAGCCGACCACCTGGCCGGGGTCGGTGAACGAGTCTTTGGCGGTTCCCTTGCGCAGCCTGGGGTCGATGGAGAAGCCTTCCCTGCGTATGCGGCGTATGAACTCGTCCTCGCTGCGCGATGCTTGGCGCACGCCTCCACGATTCGGGCGATGTATTGGCGTGGCATCGTTGAGGCGGCGACCGCCGTGACGAGCCGGCTTCTCTCGTTGCCGTCCAACGCATCCCATCCCTCGTCGTCGCCGTACTCGTTTCGCGCCTTCCATTCGGCCCATTGACGCCATTGCCCGTACTGCCAGCTGACGCGCGTGCCGGTGTCGGAGCGTGCGAGCTCGACCAGTTCGGGGCGCGATTTCTCCATCCGCCTGCATGATTTCTGCGCGTTGATCCGGTCGTGGTACGGGTTGATCCACCCGTCGTCGGCGGCGAGCTGCACCATGATGTGCACGTGGTCGTTGCCGTTGGCGGACAGTCCGTGGCGGACCGCGAGCATGTGACGCCCTGATCGTCGTCGCCGTCGATGATGTTCATGCGCGTCAGATAATCGCGGATGACGGCCTCCCATTCCTGGTCGGTCAGTATGCCCTGGCCGGCCTTGATGGCGAGCGAGCAGTGCCACACGCGCTTCCTGCCATGCTCTCGTTCGGGATTGTTCTTGCCTCGCATGTCGGGCGGGAACGGATCGTCCTTGCGTTCCCTGACGCGGTAGCGTCGGTCGAACCTGCGGCCTATCTCCGCATACGACGCCGCCGGCTTGCCATCCATGTCAAACGAGGGAAACATGTCGCCGCTCGCGCACACGAGATGCTGGTCGGTGTGTTCATTGCGCCGTCCCTTGCCGAACAGGTAGCGCACCAGGCCGGCCGGGTCCGAGCCCCTGACGATATTCGGTATCATACGATGATTCTCCGCCCGCACGCCCGGCACGGCGGCGCATGGCGTCTATGAGAGATATGCGTCCTTTGCCGGCACGGCCACTTCGATAGAATTATCGGAAACGGATAAGGAGCTTTGATGGAACCGGTGAGGAACGATACGACGACGGATAGGCGCACGGCCGTGGAACTGGCGAAGCGGCTGCTGGTCGATTCGATCTGGCGCACCGCCAAGATCGAGGTTGATGGCGTCACCTTCCCCGACACGCAGGAAATCTTCGACGGGCGCGCGCCGAGGGCATGAGCGTGGACGATATAGTCACGGTGAACAACATCAAGCGCGCGTGGAGGTTCCTGCTCGACAACATCGACTATCCAGTCGATTGGCAGTACATCCGCGAATACAACCGCATCATCGGCGAAGGCCTCGTGCGCGACGCCGGCCGCTTGCGTGAATACGGCGTGAGGGTCGGCGGCACGGGATGGGTGCCGGAGATCCCCGCCGTCGAATCCTCACAGGAAAGGGTTCGCGGCATCCTGGAGGAGTCAGAAGGGGAGGACACTGCGATGCTGCTGTTCGGCGCGGTCACGCGGGGACAATGGTTTTCGGACGGCAACAAGCGCACCGCGCTGATGGTTGCCAACCACCAGCTCATACACGACGGCATCGGCGTCTTCTCGATCCCTCCCGAAGACAAGGCGCAGTTCGTCTCTATGCTCCTGCGCTACTACGAGACGGGCGACTACTCCCGGCTCTCCGATTGGCTCTCACAGAACGCCGTCGGCCATGTGCCGGCGGGCTGACTTTGGCCCAATCGTCTGGGGTCGTGGAAAAGACGAATGATGCCGTGAACGGGATGGGCACCGTGCCCGGTGTTCCCCTCGATGGCCTCGATGGAGGTTCCGGCTTACTGAGGTGACGGTCGTGGCGTCCGGGGGAAGTTTGCTCCCGAACGCCACGGGATTATTTACGCGATGATTTCGCGGGGTGTCGGGCCGCGCCCTTCTCATGTGCTATCCTGGGTTTCTCGGGAATCGGAGGAACCGTATGAGTGAGATCAGGATAGCGGATTTGTTCGCCGGCATCGGCGGCATCCGCATGGGAATGGTGCAGGCGCTGGGCGATGCCGCGCACGTGGTGTATTCGTCCGAGTGGAACAAGTACAGCGTGCAGACCTATGAGGCGAACTGGCACGACGAGAATCCCGTGGCCGGCGACATCACCAAGGTCGACGAGCATGACGTTCCCGACATCGACCTGCTGCTCGCGGGATTCCCGTGCCAGCCGTTCTCCATCGCCGGCGTCTCCAAGAAACAGAGCATGGGCCGTCCCACCGGCTTCGAGGACAAGACCCAAGGCACACTGTTCTTCGACGTGGCGAGAATCATCAAGGCGAAGCAGCCGAAGGCGTTCCTCCTGGAGAACGTGAAGAACCTGCTCTCGCACGACCGTGGGCGCACGTTCAAGACGATATATTCCGTGCTGACCGAAGACCTTGGATACCACGTCACCTACAAGCTGATCGACGCGGCGGGCTTCGTCCCCCAGCACAGGGAACGCACGTACATCGTGGGCTTTCGCGAGGAGAACGGGTTCACGTTCGATGACGTGAAGCCCATCGCGCACGGCAACGTCGGCAGCATCCTCCTGCCCGCCTCCCAGGTTCCCGACAAATATGTTCTGAGCGACAAGCTGTGGACGTACCTCCAGAACTACAAGAAGAAGCACGAGGCCGCAGGCAACGGTTTCGGATATGGCATGGTCGATGCCGCCACCGACCACACGCGCACGTTGAGCGCGCGGTACGGAAAGGACGGCAGCGAGATACTGGTCTCACGCGGCGAGGGAAAGAACCCTCGAAGGCTAACCCCGCGCGAATGCGCGCGACTGATGGGCTACCCGGATTCGTTCAGTATCCCGGTATCAGACACGCAGGCATACCGGCAGTTCGGCAACTCGGTCGCAGTGCCGGTCATCCGAGCCATAGGCGAGGCGATGAAACCCTACCTGTCCGACTGATTCGCCCGAGCGTTCCCTGTCCGATTGGTCTATGCTCATGGATTATGAGCGATTACGGAAGAATCGGCGACTACATCGGCCCGGTCGCGGCCAAGAAACTATCGGCCGTCGATATCGACGCCAACAGCAGCAACCAGCACGAGTTCGGCGGCAACGACGCGCTCAGAAGACTGCTCGGCACCGGCGAGGACCGCAGAGCCTCACAAGGGCACGGCATACCCACCGCGCTCATGTACCTGAGCGACGACGACGCACCGGCGGTCGCCGACCTCGAAACCACATGGTACGACGCACGGCGCAACAACCCGAACCGCAGCGCCGAATGGCGTCTCTACTACAAGGACTGCGAACCAATCCGCATGGCCCGCCCCGGCGACCTCATGTGCTTCGGTATGCTCAGGGACAATCGCCTGCTGATCATCATCGCACAGCATGACAGCACGGCCGAAGCCCAAGCCAAATGGCTCTTCGGCATCGACGACGAACAGGAGGGCGCGTTCCGCTTCCACGACAACACGGAACGTGAGCTGGACGCCTTCGGCGCGCAGATCTTCGAAGCTCTCGGCATCAACGTCGAAGTGCGGGATGACACGTATCTCCCCGAGATGATCGGCAGATGGGGATACAGGTTCCCCAGCAACGAGGAGTTCGCGGCCTTCTCCCAATCCTCCTTGACGGACGTGGACCCCACGCACGATGACCCTGACGACGTGGTGATCGAATACTACGACCGCAGCTACCTGCTGTTCAAACTCTATGAACGGGCGGTCATCCAACACGACTACGATGCCGCGCCATTCGTATCGGATGGCGTCATCGACGTTGACTCGTTCACTTCGTTCTACACCTCCGTGCGCAACCGGCGCATGAGCCGCGCAGGCAAGGTCCTCGAAATCCACATCGCCCACATCCTCGACGCGCGCGGCATCGAATACGAGGCACAGGCCAAGACGGAAAACGGAAAGAAACCCGATTTCCTGTTCCCCTCGCAAGCCGCCTACGAGGATCCGGCGTTCCCCGAGGAACAGCTGCGTATGCTCGCCTCGAAAACCTCCATCAAGGATCGTTTCCGCCAGGTCGCCGACGAAGCAACCGGATCAGGGACAAACACCTGTTCACCCTGACTCCCGGCGACGTGACCCATCCCAAGCTCGCCCAACTCGATGAACTGCACATCCACCTGGTCATGCCCAAGGTAGTCAAGGAATCCTATGACGACCTGATCCAGGGAGAAACCATGACGTTCTCCCGGTTCATCGAAGAAATCCAAGGACTACAAGCGGACCGTCCGCAAAGCCTGACCCTCCTCTGACCGGTTCGCGTCATCAGGCACTCCCCCGGACTGCCCGATGACGGCATCGAGATGGTCGATCAGCTCCCGGCATTGCCGGACGGCGTAGGACGCCGATGCCTCGTCCTCGATGGTCGCGTTCATCTCCCTGTTCGCGTTGTGCGCGATCTGGTTGACGTTGCGGCCGATGCGGCGCAGCTGGTATTCGATATCCCTGAGCGCCTGGACGGTGGGCGAATCATGTTCCTCCTCCTCGACGTACAGGCTTCCCTCCAACAGCTTCACCGCCTCGATGACGGTGAGGGAGACGGTCTGGCCGCGTCGCCGCGCGGCATCCTGGAGCATCCGTTTCTCGTCGTCATCGACGCGGATCAGCACCGCCTTTTCGCGTGGACCGTTTTGCCTGCACCGTCTTTTCCTCGCCATCGTTTCCTCCTCTCATGGATCATTGATTATCAGGCCTTCGGCACTCGGGTTGTTGCTCCAGCGCCGCAGGCGCGGGAGGCTGCGGGCTCGGATTGTATATACAATCGTCTAGCTTGCTTACCTTCGATTTGATGGGCATCTCCATGTGGATGTCCATGGACATATCCATGTGGGTGTCCATAGACGTGTCCATGTGGATGTCCATGGATATATCCATACGAGCGCATAGGAAAACGCATGAGGTGGATGATCGTTCGGGGTGATGCCTTCTTCCACGAATGGGAAGGGGCTCTTCCTTTTTTTGGAATGTCATCTTCCCGCATCCTTCGTCTTGAGCTCCTTGAGGAGCATCGTCGCGTTGTCGCGGATGCTCGCGTCCGTGAGCGGGGAGAGCTCGTCCGCATAGGAGCGGCAGAGGAGCGCGTACACCCGTTCCCGCACCCATGCGCTGCGCGCGATGCCCAGCTTGAACGCGGCCCGGCACAGCATCTCGTATTCGTCGCCGGTGAGCATGACATTGAGCTGGCGTCCCTGCTTCAGCGGATGTTCGGGGTCGGGGTCGGTGCGGTACACGTCGTTCCAATCGGTGGTGCCGGGGGCGAGTTCCGTGTAGCTGAACGGCTGGATGGCGTATCTCACGAAACGGGATTTGGGTATGCCCGTCTTGGCGGAGGCCTCGGCAAGCAGATTGAACAGCTCCCGGTCCATGAGGACCCGGAAGGCGTGGCTGTATCGTCGCATGGTTTCATCGTCTCCTTGGTCGTTGCCGTGCCCGGCGCGGCATGGCGCGTCGGGCACGGATGGTTGGCCGGTTGGTCAGCGGTCGAAGTCGAACGCCGTGCCGCGTAACTTGTCGATGCGGATGGCCGCGTCGAACTTCTTCCCGGATTTGGATGTGAAGCCCTTCAGCGTGACGGTCTGTCCCGCGAGGAGCCTGCGTGCGGTCTGGTCGGTGATGGTCTTGCCCGCGAGCCTCGCGTACATCTTCCAGCCGCATCCCTCGACGGCGATCCACTTGCCGTCCTTGGTCTTCTCGCTTTTGTTCGTGGAGCATTGCCACATCCGGCCGGTTTTCCTGACCGGCTGGCCGCAGCGCGGGCAGTCGCCCCAATCCTGCGCGTCGGTGTTCGTGGTTCGTGTGACAGCATCGGCCTTGAGGTTCGCGGTCGCGTCGGCGGGGATTCGCAATGCCTCCCGGTGGAACATGTCCATCACGTCGGCCGGGTCCCGTTTGCCGTGTTCCACGTCGGAGAGCGCCTGTTCCATCCGCGCGGTGAGCAGCACGTCCTTCAGGCGTGGCTCCACCACGTCGGTGAGGCGTTCGCCTTCCGTGGTGGCGTGGAGCTGACGGCCCTTGCGTTCCACGAGTTTGGAGCGCACGAGCTTTTCGATGGTGTCCGCGCGGGTGGCTGGCGTGCCGATGCCGCCGGAATGTGATTCGTCGTCATCGAGCGCCGCCTTGAGGCTTTTGTCCTCCACGTACCGGCTCGCGTGCTCCATCGCGGCCAGCAGCGTGGCCTCGGTGAACGGTTTGGGCGGGCGGGTCTCGCCTTCCTCGACCGTGACCTTCCCGACCGGGCGAATGACGCCGCCTTCCATGAGGTTCGACGGGATCACGTTCCTTCCTCCCGCCGGGTCTGCTGTTTCCTCGTCTTCCGGTTCGGGCCCGCGGCCGGTTTCGACGGCCTTCCATCCTGCGGATACGGTCTCGTCGGAACGGCTGGAGAACTCCCTATCGGTGTCGTCGGAAAGCCGTGCCTTCACCTCGGTGACGATGTGCACATGGTCGTCGCCCACGGCCTCCCACATGCGGCGCACGATGCGCGTCATCACCTTGCGTTCGTCATCGTCCAGGCTTCCAGCTTCCCGGCGTCCAATTGCATGGTCGGCAGGATCGCGGTGTGGCCGGCCACCTTCTTGTCGTTGACGGTGAGTTCCGGGCGCGGGTGTCCGGGTATGCCCTCGCGGGTGACGAACCCGTGGGCGAGACGGCCGGATTCGAGGAGCGCCGTGAGCGTTTCGAGGTCGTCGTGCGTGATGTACCGGCTGTCGGTGCGCGGATAGGTGGCGAGTTTGAGTTCGTAGAGGTGCTGCAACGCCTGGAGCGTGCGTGCGGCGGTCATGCCGTGCAACCGGCTCATGTCCTTCTGCAATCCGGTCAGGTCATACAGGCGGGGCGGCCGGTCGTTCACCCGCCTCCGGTTCACGGACATGATGCGGAAGCGGCCGTGTTCGGCCTGGCCGCACAGCAGCATCGCCGCATCCTTGCTGTCGATCCGTTCGCTGGAGAGCCGCCATCCGCCCATGTCCGCGATCACGGTCCAGAACGGCACCGGTTTGTGGTTCCTGATCTGCCGGTCGCGTTCCGCGATCATGGCGAGCGTCGGCGTCTGCACGCGGCCCACGCTGAACCGTGCGTTGCAGAGCAGCGAGTACGCGCGGCTCGCGTTCATGCCGATCAGCCAGTCCGCCTTCGACCTGATCTCCGCCGACCATGCGAGCCCTTGGTATTCGGATTCGGGTTTCATCGCCCGCCACGCGGCCTGGATGGCCTCCGCCTCCAGGCTCGCCACCCACAGGCGCAGTTCCGGCTTGTGAGAGCCTTCCATGTCCGCGATGCGGCGGAAGATGGCCTCACCCTCGCGGTCGGGGTCGCAGGCGTTGACGAGGCAATCCACATCCGTTCGGCGGATCAGCCGCACGATCTGCCGGTAGCGGGAGCCGGCACCGCGCTCCTCGCTGATCTTCCACCGCCAATGGCCGGACGGGTCCACAGGCAGCGTGTCCAGACTCCATTTCCTCCAATCCCTGTCCTTGTAGTCCTCGGGCATGGCAAGGTCGATCAGGTGGCCCTGCGCCCATGTCACGAGCAGCTGGCCGCACTCATAGCATCCGTCCCTTTGGACGGGCGCGGCGCACAACGCCTGCGCGATGGCCGTGGCGACCGATTTCTTTTCCGCGATGACGAGCTTCATTCTTCGTTCGCGTTCCTTCCGTTTTTTGGGATTCCTTGATTCTTGTCCGACATGCGAGGACCGGCGCGGGAATCCCTTCCCGGCCGGCCCTGGATGGAAAGGCGTCGCCCAAGGTCAGGCGGCGAAGCCGAGCAGCGGCGCGAACACGGCGGCGATGGCCAGCACCGCGATCAGCATGAGGATGACGCCGGCGATCCACGCGATGGCCGTCACCAGCGTGCGGCTCCAGGTCTGTCCGCCGGATTCCACGATCATCGGGCTGCCCATGCGTTTGCCGATGATCGCGCACACGCCCGAGGCGACCACGCACAACAGCACGAGCACCACCTGGAGCATCCCGTTGAGCTCGACCAGCCACGTCCACAGGCCCATGAACCAGCCGGCGAGCATAGAGAGAAACGATTCCATTGATTTTCCTTTCACCTGATTGGAACGACGCTTCCGATTCTCGCCGCAAAACGGCCGGCCACGGGGCACGGCGTCTACACGCCCCGCCTTCCGCCATGGGGAATGTAGACGCCATGCCCCGTGGAACGCGCGACGGGAAGGCAGACTCGCCTTGACGGAAAAACGAGCGAAAGGAAGATCGTCGTGGCGAACAACCAGAACACCATGCGCGACATGAAACGCAGCATCCTCAAGGCGGTGCGCGACAGCCAGAAGACGAAACAGGATGCGATGGACGAGTACGTGGCGGCGCGCGTCAACATCAAATCATTGGAGGAACGTCTGGAAGAGGCCCGCGAGAAGGCCACCCTGCTGCGCAGGAAGGCGAAGGACGCGGGAAACACCAGCGCCGAACTGAAAACGGCGGACGACCTCATAGACGCGCGGTGGACGGGGGCGGAAGACGGGTCGGCGGAAGACGGGTCGCCCGAAAACGCGGATCCGGGAACCGTGAACCCCGAGCGGGAGCATCCGGCCATGGAAGGAAACATGGAAGGCGGCATGCCGGGCGAGCCGAACCGTTGGGAAGGCGGTGAATCGTGAACCGGCCGGAACCGCGTCCGCTGCCGAAACCGCTGCGCGTCCTGTGCCTGTTCGTCGCCGCGCTCCTCGTGTGCTCGCTGGGCGTCATCGTCGCCAACCACCAGCCGTCAACGGCCGGCGATGACCACGGTTCCGCGACGGACGCGAAACAGGAGTCCACGGGCAAAAGGAAAACGGATTCGGGCCCGCGACGGTACGCCGGCCTGGAGGCGGCGGGAATCCCGGTTCCCGGCGACTGGTCTCAGCGCACCACCGCGTTCCCCGTTGACACCCACAAGGACGGCACCCGCACGCTCTCCGAAAACGCGGACGGCATCACGCTGCACAATGGTTCCGGCCCGATCGACACCGCATTGGAAACGGTGGACGCGCTGCTCGATCCAAACGGCAGCGACGACGAATGGCGCAACAACGTGTTCGCGCTGCTCGGCGACGACGGTGCCGGGGAAAGCCATCCGGTCTCCGACGCGCCGCGCTGGTGGTGGACCCAGCGCCGCTTCCACGCCGAATCCGTATGCTCGGGCCAATACGATGACAAGTACGTCAACTACGCCTACACCTGCACCTCCGACGGCAGATGGGAGGGCTCGGATACGGATGCCATCCAGTCCCAGCCGTTCTGGACGACGAAGGAAACCAGCTTCCCGATCCCGGAAGGCGGCGGACCGTCATCCACGACGGATCCGCAGCAGACCGTCAGCCAGGCGTACAACACCGTGCTCTTGCCGATGGACGACGGCAACTGGCACGTCACCGTCTACTGCCCGGCCGCGCTCGACGCGTCATTGCTGGACAAGGATGCCAACGAGCTCGACCCCGATCAGGTGAAGGCCGGCGACGAGGCGTACACGGTGATCTCCGCCACCGGATACGGCACGGTCCAGCATCCCTGCCGGACCGTGGAGGTCGTGGTCGGCGGGCAGAAGCCTTCTGGTCGCTGAGGAACACGCAATGAGCCGGGCCAGCCGCCATCGGATCCTCGCGGCCATGCTCTCGGCGTGCCTGCTGTCCCTGCTCGGCGGATGCACGCCGTTGACCGTGCTCGCGGTCCTCGGCGGCTGCAAGGACGGCGGCTCCAACGGATCGTCGGGAGGCGTCACGGGAAGCGTCACGACCGGCGAGGTGCGTGACGGCATGACCATCGCGCAGACAAAGGCGTGGTTCAACGGATCCGACGGGCCCGACAACGTGTGCCAGGCCTATCCGACGGGCAATGCACATGGTGGGCGTGCATGAGAGGCCATAAAATCGGATTGGACGTGGGCTCCTACTGGGGCAACGGCGGCGACCTGGGCCGCCAGCGCCACCGCCGCCGGCATGGAAGACCACCCCGCAGCCCGATCCC
>ENA-OQLB01000824-OQLB01000824.1-human-gut-metagenome-genome-assembly--contig:-NODE-824-length-15616-cov-1.917490_pt1 | contig 15616 bp, 25 predicted proteins | sample MGYA00242656_ERZ504813 | MGnify/ENA primary metagenome ERZ504813 (study PRJEB26092, sample SAMD00036388) | human gut metagenome | host: Homo sapiens | study: EMG produced TPA metagenomics assembly of... | reverse complement strand
CAAAGATGCAGCCGGTAAAAATAAAACTCCACCGTATGATCCGGAGGGATGGAAGCTGAAATCAGTGACTGTGAGCAGGGAACCGTCCGGAAAATATTTTGCCAGCCTGCTGTTCGACTGTGAAAACCAAACAGCGGAGAAAAGACAGGCGGAAAAATTCCTGGGGATGGATTTTGCCATGCATGGGATGTGTGTATTTTCTACCGGTGAAAGAGCCGGATATCCCATGTTTTACAGGAATGCAGAGAAAAAGCTTGCCCGGGAACAGAGAAAACTTTCCAGATGTGAAAAGGGCAGCCGTAACTATCAGAAACAGAAGAAAAAGGTTGCTTTATATCATGAAAAGATAAAGAACCAGAGGAAGGATTTCCAGCATAAGCTCAGCCACAGCCTTGCAGAAGACTATGACGCAGTATGTGTGGAGGATCTGAACCTGAAGGGGATAGCCGGAGGCCTGCATTTCGGAAAAGGGATACAGGATAACGGATACGGTCAGTTCCTTTCCATGCTTGGATATAAGCTGGAAGAACGTGGAAAATATCTGATAAAAGTAGACAGATATTTTGCATCCAGTAAGATATGCAGCGTATGCGGACATAAGAAGAAAGAGCTGGCATTATCAGAACGGATATACCTATGCGAATGTGGAAACCGGATGGACCGGGATGTGAATGCGGCGGTCAATATTCTGAAAGAAGGAAAAAGAATATATAAAAAAATGTGCATAATAGCACAGAAAAGATCCGTAACCGGATAAAAAAAAAAAGAACCGGCGGACACGCGGGGATAGCCTGTTTTAGCTTTGCCCTGAAGGGCAATTGAGCAGGAAGCTCCCACTTCAAAATCTGTAAGATTTAAGTGGCGAGAGCATGTCACGGGTAAATTGTATCATTTTGTGAAAGTGACTGAGTAAAGGGATAAGAAAGGACATATAATGTAATGGGAAAAGTAAGAATGGCTGATATTGCCGCAAAGGTAGGAGTCAGCACTGTAACTGTTCATAATGCTCTGCCGGCAATAAGGGCGTTAGTGATGAGATGCGGGAGAAAATCCAAAAGGTGGCAGATGAGCTGGGGTATCATCAGATGACGGCAGCAGCCAAACGTGAAAGAAATAAAGGCGGCCTGCGCAATATCGGTGTCATTATTTCTGAGAGATATTTGGCTACATATACTACTTTTTACTGGAAAATGTATCAGGAGCTTGCTTTGGTTGCTACTGATAAGAATTGCATGGCTGCAGTGGAAATACTGAAGTGGGATATGGAGGAGAATTTCATTCTTCCGAGAATTCAGGAAGAGAATACTGTGGATGCTCTGATCGTAATGGGGGAAATCAGCAGGGAATATATTCATTTTATGAAGAAACATACAGATATGCCGGTGATATTTCTGGATTTTTATGACAAAGAACTGGCTAAAGATGCAGTTATTGCGGACAATTTTTATGGTATGTATCTGATGACTGAATATCTGTTTGAACAGGGGTTTACAAAGATGGCTTATGTTGGTTCTATTCATGCCACCAGCAGTATCATGGATCGTTACTGTGGTTTTATAAAGCTCAGTTAGAACATGGACAGATTCTTCCGGAGGATGGCTGATCGAAGACCGTGATGAAAAAGGTTCTACGCATATTAAGCTGCCACAGCATATGCCGGAAGCCTTTGTATGCAATTGTGACCTTACTGCCGGAATACTGATTCTGGAACTGGAGAAACAGGGATATCGTGTACCGGAGGATATTTCTGTAGTCGGTTTCGATAATTACCTGTATCCTGGATTCCCGGAATAAAAAGATTACCAGTTATGAGGTAAATACCCTGGTAATGGTAAAAGTAGCACTGGAAAAGGCACTGAAACAGATTAAGAATCCGGATTCAGGACGAGGCTTAAGTATTGTTTCAGGAAAAATCGTAGAAAAGGAAAGTGTACAGAAAAGCTGTAGAGAAAGTTGAAAAATTAAATGAAAAATTAAATATAGGAATATGAAACATAAAAAATAATCTATTAAAGATTAAGCGTTAATAATTGTAGCTCGCAGGAAAATCAAGAAAATTGGTTTGCCTGTGAGCTTTTTTGTTGTGAAAATATACAAAAACAGAACTTAAATATTTGTGGTTTTCCAAAAACCACTTTTTTAAGCAATTAAATGTTGATAATTAAGTTAATCGTAGTACAATCAAACCAGAAAATATCAGGACAGAATGACAGGAGGAGAAAAATGGGTACATTTGTGAAGGAAATTGAAGAGGAATTAACACAAAAGCTGATCCTTTCTGGGAAAACCTGAGGGATGAAGAATACGGCGGTTTTTATGGCTACATGGGTTATGACCTTAAGGTGCAAAAGGATTATGAAAAGGGATGTATCTTAAACAGCAGAATCCTGTGGTTTTTTGCCAATGCCTATATGACACTTGGAGAAGAAAAACTGAAAGAGGATGCAGATCATGCCTATGCATTTCTGAAGGAGAAATGTCTGGACAGAGAATATGGTGGCATGTTCTGGTCAGTCACTTATGACGGGAAACCGTCAGATACAACGAAGCATACCTATAATCAGGCATTCGCAATTTATGCTCTCTCTTCCTATTATGATGCAACAGGAAACAAGGAAGCACTGGAGATTGCCAGAGGTCTTCAGAAGGTGATCGAGGACAGATGTACGGATGAGTATGGATATCTGGAAGCTTTTAACCGCAAATTTGAGCCGGAAGAGAATGACAAGCTTTCTGAGAATGGTATTATTGCAGAGAAAACGATGAATACCCTGCTTCATGTTTTTGAGGCTTATACAGAATTGTACCGTGTGACAAAGGATCCGTTTACAGGAGACAGGCTTCGTTTTATGATGGATCTTTTTGCAGATAAGGTATATAACAAAGAACTTGGCAGACAGGAAGTATTTTTTGACAGAACCTGGAACAGTCTGATTGATCTGTATTCCTATGGACATGATATAGAGACTTCCTGGCTGATGGACAGAGGTCTGGAAGTACTGGATGATGAAAAATATACCGCGAAGATCACACCGATCACAACAGAGATTGCAGAAAATATTTATCACAGAGCTTTTGTGGATCATTCTCTGATGAATGAATGTGAAAACGGGGTCAATGATACGAGGAGAATCTGGTGGGTGCAGGCAGAGACAGTGATCGGCTTCCTGAACAGATATCAGAAGGATTCGGAGAAAAAGGAATATTTACAGGCAGCAGAGGATGAATGGAATTATATTAAAACTTATATGTTGGATCCAAGAGAAGGTTCTGAGTGGTTCTGGTATGTAAAGGAAGACCACACACCTGGAGACGGACCTATTGTAGAACCATGGAAATGCCCGTATCACAACGGGCGTATGTGTATGGAAGTAATAAGGAGGATGAAAAATGCTGAATAAATAGTATTACGTTGAAAAAGCGAAAGTAGAAAAACTGATCGCAAGAAAAATCAGAAAACAGATTTTTATAATGGAATTTATGATCGTTATGAGTATCCGGTACTGACAAGAGAATTTGCGCCGGTTGAATGGAGATATGACCTGAATCCGAAGACAAACCCCAATTTTCAGGAACGTCTCGGAATCAATGCAGTGATGAATTCCGGTGCTATTGAGCTGAACGGAAAATATTATCTGGTTGTCCGCGTAGAGGGAAATGACCGTAAATCTTTCTTTGCAGTAGCAGAGAGCGATACAGGAATCGACGGAGGAATCGGATTTGGTCTTTGTGACGATATTGAGCATGCAGTGATCGATTAAGAGAAGATTATCAGCAAGAGAATTTATCATCCTCTGACAGAGTCCAAGAACGGTGCAGGTGCAGTGCCGATCAGAGGTAAGAAATGCTGGATCAATATTGCTCACGGTGTAAGAAATACAGCAGCAGGACTTCGTTATGTTCTCTATGTATTCGGAACAGATTTAAATGATCCGTCCAAAGTGATCGCTGAGCCATCCGGTGTATTTCTTGTTCCGCTTGGAAAAGAGAGAGTCGGAGATGTTTCTAACGTAGTATTTACAAACGGTGCAATTGCAAAAGATAACGGAGATGTTTATATCTACTATGCATCCTGTGATACAAGAATGCACGTAGCGACAACTACAATTGATAAACTGGAAGATTATCTGTTCAACACACCAAGAGATCCGCATCGTTCTCCTGACTGTGTAAAACAGCGCTGCGAGCTGATTATGAACAATACATACCAGCGTTGGTGCGAAGATGAGTATTTTGACACAGACACACGAGCTGAGTTAAAAGCCATCGCAGATGATCCACAGGAGATCAAAGAACGCTTCTACAAAGATCTTGAGTTTGGTACAGGCGGACTCAGAGGAATTCTCGGTGCCGGTACAAACCGTATGAACATTTATACAGTAAGAAAAGCAACTCAGGGACTGGCAAACTTTATCATCAAAGAGAATGCTCAGGCTAAGGGTGTTGCCATCGCATTTGATTCCAGACATATGTCACCGGAATTTGCCAAAGAGACAGCTCTTTGTATGGCTGCGAACGGAATCAAGGCATACATTTTCCCATCTCTGCGTCCGACTCCGATGCTTTCATTTGCACTTCGTGAGTTAGGCTGCACAGCTGGTGTGGTTGTAACTGCAAGCCACAATCCGCCACAGTATAACGGATACAAAGTTTACTGGGAGGACGGCGCACAGATCACAGCTCCTAAGGACAAAAGATCATCACAGAAGTTCAGGCAATCACAGATTTCGCTCAGGTGAAGACAATGTCCGGGGAAGATGCAAAGGCAGCAGGTCTTTACGAAGTGATCGGTGAAGAGATCGATGATAAATATATGGAAGCTCTTAAGAAACTGGTTCTCCGCCCGGAATCCATCAAAGAGCAGGAACTTCCTGACGGAGATTTCCCGACAGTAAGCTATCCGAATCCGGAAGATAAGAATGCATTTACACTGGCTCTGAAACTTGCGAAGGAAGTAGACACAGATATCGCAACAGGAGAGACTTCTGTACTGTCACTTCCGGAATCCAATGTTCTGTACTTTGAGCTGGAAGATGGCGCATGGTTCTGCGTAAGACCTTCCGGAACAGAGCCGAAGATTAAATATTATGCAGGCGTAAAAGGCGCAGATGCACAGGATGCGACAGAGAAACTGGAAGCATTATCCAAGGCGGTTGTAGAACTGTAATTGTCTGGATTCAGTATTACTCAGAACAGGCTATGAGCAAGATGTAAATTGGATAGTTGTTCAGTTATTGATAACATACAGCAGCAACCTGGAATATTAGATTTAATTACAGAAATAATATTGAAATATCTATTTGGTTTAGGTAAAATAATGGATAGATAATAAAGGAAAAAGGGCACGCAGGAGAACCTCTCAGGCGTGCCTGAAAATAAATGGAGGGATTTTTCAAATGGACAATTTTTGAAATTAAAACCAAGCTGCAAAGATTATCTCTGGGGCGGCACAAGATTAAGAACAGAGTTTGGAATTGAATATGACAAAGATCCTCTGGCAGAGTCTTGGGAACTTTCCTGTCATCCGGACGGACCAAGTTATATCGTAAATGGGGAGAGTGCAGGAAAAACTCTTCAGCAGTATATTGATGAGAATGGCAAAGAGATTCTGGGAACAGACTGCCAGTCTTTTGGGCAGTTCCCGGTTCTGATCAAATTTATTGATGCGAAGAAAGATTTGTCTATTCAGGTACATCCTGACAATACATACGCGCTGAAGAATGAAGGACAGTATGGTAAGACGGAAATGTGGTATGTTATGGATGCTGAAGAAGGTGCAAGTCTTTTCTACGGATTTGCAAGAGAAGTTTCTGAGGAAGAGTTCGAAGAACGTATCCGCAATCACACTTTACCGGAAGTCCTGAACAAAGTTATGATTCATAAGGGTGATGTACTTTTCATTGATCCGGGCACCATTCATGCAATCGGAGAGGGAAGCCTGATCGCTGAGATTCAGCAGAATTCCAATGTTACTTATCGTGTTTACGATTACGGACGCAAGGGACCGGACGGAAAAGAAAGAGAACTTCATGTAGAGAAAGCTCTTCAGGTAACCAAACGTGAGCCGGCAGCTAAGAACAGAGATTTCGGACCGCATGTTGCATCCTGCGAATATTTCACAGTAGATAAAGTGGTTCTGGATGGCTGAGAAGAAAGAAACTGACAGGGGAAGCTGACGGAACTTCCTTTGTAAGTGTACTGGTTATGAGCGGGGCAGGTAAGGTACTGCAAGTGGCGAGACCATGGAAGTGAAGAAAGGTGACAGTATCTTTATCACAGCAGGTTCCGGTGAGTATGAGCTGGAAGGTGATATGGAGGCACTGATCACTACTGTGTAATTTGAAAGAGAGTGTCTGATTCAAATTCAGAGTTCTGTTGTTGCTGCCAGCTTTTTGGAAAAGACAGTTCCGGAAATTTCACTGTGCAGCAGTCAATCAGGAGATTAATCTCAGCCGGGATAAAACAGTTTCCGGAAGCAAATGAAAGCTTCTATGAATACTGCAAACGTCAGGGTGGAGAAATTTATTAAATATGTGAAAAGCTTGTAAGTTTGGATAATGTCTGTGACAGCGGATAAGATTATGAAAAAAGGTTTCTGCAGAAAATAAAAAAATCTGTGGGAACTTTTTTGTACTTTTTACAAAACATTTCCATATATAATGCTAAACAAAGGGATTTTAAGCGGAATCAGCCTTGCAATTTACAGAGGATACGTTATAATTAGAAAACGTAACAAATCGTAATTGGTTAGACCAATATAAAGGAGTTGAATATTTGACGGAAAAGAAAGAACGAGACTGGAAGTTCATTATTGGTATGGTTGTTCTGATTGCCATCTTCGCAGTGATGGGAGGGGCTTTCTGGAATATGGTCGGAAAGCAGGCACAGATCGTAAAAGAGGAAGAGCAGGAGCAGGAAGCAAACGCGATATCCGCAATCTATATCGAGACAGGAGAATTTCTGAAAACCGGACTTTTTGTAGATCTGAACAATGGTACGATCTTCGATGCAAAAGTACCGGCAGAAGGTATTTACAATAAAAGGGAAAATTAATTTCTGATGATGTATTGGAAAATGGGGATAAAGTAAAAATATACGGCGATGGGATCATGCTGGAATCTTTTCCGGGACAGTACCCGGGTGTGACGAAAATTCAGAGAACCGGAAGGGCATCTCTGGAGGAAACACAGGAGTATGAAGATAAGGTAAACGAACTGATGAAACCTGTGGCAGTTCAGTAACTTTTGGGATGTTCAGTGCCGTAGAACCAGGTACGGTTATTCAAAAATGATGTACTTGTACCAGAAATAGTGGTGATGAATGTTCTGCAAAGTGGAGTGGACGGAGAAATCGTCCATGCTACATCAGCAAGAACGAAATTAGAGGAGACTGAAAATGAAATACGTAAGACAATTCTGGATTATTTTACTGATATCCGCAATGGGAGAGGCATTACATGTTCTGATCCCGCTTCCTGTACCGGCAAGTGTGTATGGACTGGTGATCATGCTGATCGCATTGTTAACTCATATTATCAAATTAGATCAGGTAAAAGAAGCAGCTGAATTTCTCATAGAGACCATGCCGGTTATGTTTATTCCGGCAGGTGTCGGACTTCTGACAGCCTGGGGAGTATTAAAACCTGTATGTGTGCCAATCATTTTAATCGTTGCGATCACCACAGTTGTGGTAATGATTGTGACAGGACGTGTCACTCAGGCAGTTATTCGTATGGACAGAAAGAAAGGACAGAAGAAATCATGACAAACTTATGAGTAACTCAATATTTTTTTGGCGCGGCGCTCAGCTGATTGCATATGAGGTGGGACTTCTTTTAAAAAGAAATTTTAAGATGGCGATTTTAATCCACTTTTGATTTCGATCATCGCAGTGATCGCAGTACTTTGCTTATTGCATATAGATTATGATACTTATAATCAGAGCGGTCAGTATATCAGCTATCTGCTCACACCTGCGACGGTCTGCCTGGCAGTTCCGCTGTATCAGCAGATGGAACTTCTGAAAAAGAACCTGAAAGCTGTTGTCATTGGAATTGTTTCCGGTGTACTTGCCAGCCTGGTCAGCGTGCTGATTCTTGCAAAGCTGTTCAGACTGAGCCATGAGCAGTATGTGACACTTCTTCCGAAGTCTATTACTACTGCAATCGGAATGGGTGTTTCAGAGGAACTGGGTGGTATCGTGACAATTACAGTTGCAGTTATCATCATTACAGGTGTTCTTGGAAATATGGTCGCAGAGACAGTGATCAAACTGGCACATATCGAAGAACCAATTGCCAAAGGACTTGCGCTTGGAACTTCCTCACATGCCATTGGTACTGCAAAGGCAATGGAACTTGGCGAGATAGAAGGTGCCATGAGCAGCCTTGCTATTGCGGTTGCAGGTTTGCTCACAGTTGTAGGAGCATCTGTATTTGCACAGTTTATGTAAAATAAGTATGTAGAAAAATAAAGAAGATTATCATGTAGACAAAATCAGCATGGTAGTCTTCTTTTTTGCCTGCAAATAAAATCAGTCGGATGAAATTATGAAATTGTGACGGAAGAAAGGCCATTTATTATCGGCAAAAAAGTAAAACATAGAAACTACAAAAACAGAATTTATTGCCGATAATGTGTTATAATAAGTAGTAGCATAGTAGAAACTGTAAAAGGGAGTGAATAATCTTATGAGATATCTTTTAGTAAAAGAAGTTGCAAAGAAATGGAATATTTCAGAGCGAAGTGTAAGAAATTACTGTACGCAAGGTCGTGTAGATGAAGCAAGACTCAATGGAAAAACATGGGAAATTCCGGAAGATGCACAGAAGCCGGGGCGTATTAACAGAAAAAAAGAAGTACCGAAAACTTTGCTGGAAATTCTACAGGAAGAAAAGAAAAACAGATATTCCGGTGGTATTTATCATAAGACGCAAATTGATCTGACATATAATTCTAACCATATCGAGGCAGTCTCTGACTCATGATCAGACAAGATATATTTTTGAAACAAATACGATTGGTATAGAAAATGAAGTTCTTAATGTAGATGATGTTATTGAAACAGCAAATCATTTTCGCTGTATTGACTTGATCATTGACAATGCAAAATCTACATTGACAGAGAAGTTTATTAAGGAACTACATTTGATTTTGAAAAATGGTACCAGCGATTCCAGAAAAGATTGGTTTACGGTTGGGGACTATAAAAAATTTCCAAATGAAGTTGGGGGTATGGAAACGGCGAGTCCGGAAGAAGTTTCCGAAAAAATGAAATCTTTTTTGATGGAATATAACGGTAAAAAAAGAAAGACATTTGAAGATATTCTGGAATTTCATGTAAAATTTGAACGGATTCATCCATTTCAGGATGGAAACGGTCGCGTAGGCAGACTGATTATGTTTAAAGAATGCCTGAAATATAATATTGTTCCATTCATTATTGAAGATGATCTGAAGATGTTTTATTATCGTGGACTGAAAGAGTGGAATATTGAAAAAGGTTATCTGACAGATACGTGCCTTACTGCACAGGACAGGTATAAAGCATATCTTAAATATTTTAGAATAGATTTTGCAGAATAAACAAAACAAATGTTCGAAAAAACTCTTCCATTTTCGAACAGGGTGTGGTATCATATAACAAAACCGAATATACGTTCGGAAAATATGTTCGATATAATCAAGGAGGAGACGGATTATGACAAATACAGCAAATACACACAGGGAATGAGAAGAAAAAAGCAAACCGTAAACTTCTAAAACAATGGCCGTTATTCTGGGACTGATCGTGACAGCAGAATTGATCATTGCAGGTGGAATGATTTTTAATATTGATTTTCATTCTACGGATATGATTGCTTTATTTATGGGGTTTATGGTGTTATATGCGGGAGTGGTGGCGTTACTGACGGATAATTAATGTAATCATTAGACAAAAGACTTTCAAGATGGTATGATTGATATATTATAACTAGTGTAAAAGGGGTAAAGATGACCGTAAAATCAAGTCTTTTGGAAATGTTAGAGAAGAATAAGGGTGAGGTATTATCGGGAGAGCGTATTGCCGGAGAACTGGGATGTACCAGAGCAGCAGTGTGGAAGGCAGTGAAATCTCTTCGGGAAGACGGATATCGTATTGAGGCAGGTCCTAATAAGGGATATATGCTTGCAAAGGATACAAACCGTCTGTCACAGGAGGGAATCCGTCTGTTTCTGGATGATCCGAAAGTTAAAATAGATATTTATGATAAACTGGAATCTACAAACCAGACAGCCAAGAAAGAAGCCATGATGGGAGAGACCGGACACGGGGCATTTGTCATTGCCAGAAGTCAGACTGCAGGCAGGGGACGCAGAGGACGGGAATTCTATTCCCCTGCAGATGCAGGTCTTTATATGAGCGTGATCCTGAAGCCGCAGGGAACCATACATGACAGTCTGCTGATCACAACTGCGGCAGCAGTGGCAGTCTACAGAGCAGTTGCCCAGATCTGTGGAATCCAGCTTGATATTAAATGGGTTAATGATCTGTTTTATAAAGGAAAGAAGGTCTGTGGAATACTCACAGAGGCTGTCACAGATTTTGAGAGTGGAAATATTGAGTTTGTGGTAGTTGGCATGGGATTGAACCTTTATCTGGACCAGGAGAATCTGCCTGGGGAATTAAGAAATATAGCGGGAGCTCTTTATGAGACAAAAGAAGATGCAGAACAGACTGACCGTAATAAACTGACTGCAACGATCGTGAACGAGCTGCGAAAAGAAACAGCAGATCTGAAACTATCTCCGGATTATGTGGAACATAACATGATCCCGGGACATCAGATCACAATCACAGATGGGAACTCTTCCAGACAGGCATTTGCATTGGAGATATGCAGGGACGGACGGTTGAAAGTACGGGAAGAGGACGGGCAGGAGACAATATTGTCCTTTGGAGAAGTTTCGGTATCCATGTGAGAATAATAAGAATGGGATTGTTACATGAAGGTAGATTCCTTGATGTGACAATCCATTTTGAGTCATGATTCAGAATTTGTTGTTTGTGATGAAGCATCCTCCTGAGACACCCCGGCGGCAGAATCTTTTTTCAGAGATACCGGGCTTTTGTTGTTTGCGGTATCCGTGATATCGGTATCTGTACAGCAGTCAGGATTCACTGTGCCTGTGGTATTTTTCTCTGCGTCAGTTGACATATTCGGAACACTCTGCTGATACGGACGATAAGGTGTCCAGTAATGTTCTTCCTCAGTGAAGCTGTCAGGCTGTTCTTCATCCAGTGCATCCTTCTTGCGGGTGAGAATATAAATTCCTGCAAAAATGATAGCAGCTGCAATCACAAGCTGTGGCAGATGATATGTGAATCTGCCGATAACATCAGCCAGATATCCGGGTAAGATCATATAGAGGAAATCTACCAGAGTGTTCCACAGAATAGAAGCACCAAGGAAAATCAGCAGAATCGCAGTTATCTTTCCGTGATGTTTAAGCAGAGAACTGATATCTCCTGCCAGTTCATCCATATGAAGGACATAGGAATCTTCTATGGAGTAAAATTCATTCCTCGGAAAGAGATTTCAGATTGTGCACATTAAAGAAACTGTAGAACCAGATGATCGGGATCAGGAACACCAGCCAGTCCATTCCGGTACAGGCTCCGATCGCAAAGACACCCCAGAATAAGAACATAATACTGATTCCCTGTTTTTTGAATCCCATGTACATTTCTCCTGCGCCTGGAATCAGGGAGAAGATAAAAAGCCAGAATCCACGTTTTTGTTTTTGCATACTTTTATTTGCCTCCATTCATTAATTTGCTGGAAAAATCACTGACATATTTTATAAAAGAACTGGTGCCATCACCAATGTTCTGTCCGAGTTCTCTGGTGAACTGGTAGAGCCTGCCGTTTTCATGTTCGGGCAATATTCTGTCTGTCTGAGAGGAAGTATCCTGATGTAAGGAAGTGAAATCCAGATTTGGGATACTGAATAAAAGCAACAGGGCAACCATCACACCTGCAGCAGTCTGAAGACTGTAATGAAGCAGCTGGATTTTGCGCGATGCTTTATTTGCTGCCCGGGCAAGCTGCACTTCACCAGAGTCTGCTTTGTCCAAAATCTGTTCCATCAGATAGGAGGGAGCAGTATCCGTACTGTTGTCTTCCTGTTCCATCATCTGATCCAGACAGAAATCGCAGTGATCAAGATGTGACAGAAACTCAATGACCTCCTGTGTGTTCATATTTCCGTTATCAAATTCTATTAAACCCTTCTTATTAATATGCATCTAATCACCCCTTTCAAGCATTTTTTCAGCATTGCCCTCGCGCGATAGAGCTGTGTCTGAACTGTTTTCGGATTTTTCCCTGTCTGCTGTGCAATCTCAGGTACTGACATTTCCCTGCAGAAATGTGCGTAAGCGACTTCTTTGTAAGGACTTTTCAACTGCATACACAATGCCTCTACGTGAGTATTGGATGCAGTTTTCATATATTCATCTTCGGGAGAGGATTGCCTGTCCGGAATCTGGGAAAAGTAGGTGTCTTCTGTTGGAATACTTCGCCGTCCGGCTGCCTTCAGATAATCCAGACACTTTCGGACAGCAATCTTGCTTAGCCAGGCTTTTTCGTATGTTCCATCGAAACGGGAAAGGTTTTTGTAGGCAGACAGAAATACTTCCTGAGTCAGATCCTCGGCGTCGAATGGATTGCCGACGGATTTCAGGCAGATCGAATATATTAAGTTCTGGTATTGTTTGATAAGATATTCCAGATATTGCTTTTCTGTGATCATTACTGTCTCCTTTTCCCTGTTCATTTAATTATAACGCGGGAGAGGGGGGAATGGATTCAGATATTGAGGAATATAAAAAAATCTTTTGATAAGGGACGCGCAGAAAAAATAGTTTGTTTTGGGTGCGGTTTCGGACGCTAAGATATTCTAAGTCATCAAAAAGCTGCTAAAACCATGAGAAATCAGAGCCAAACTCGCTTCGCTCAAACAGTGTCTCTGATTCTCATAACGCAGTTTTTTGATAACTAAGAATATCTAAGCATCCTGCAAATGCACCCAAAACAAACTATTTTTCTGCGCTGGGTACTGGATATAACAATTTTGGCGCTTTTTTGTTTTGCGATGAGGTGAGGGGGAATATGGTGTAGAGGGTGGACGTGGACTTGATAAGGATGATTTTTTGTTTTATACTTGAGGGCAGTGAAATATAGATGGTGCAACGTAAGTATGGGAATTGTAAGTTTGAAGATTGGCAAAGGAGAGACAGCAGTTATGACAGAGACAAGACGTTTATATTATGAAGATGTATATAAGAAGGAATTTACAGCGACGGTTTTGGAGTGTAGGGAGCGTAAGAATGGGTTTGTTGTGATTCTGGATGAGAGTGCTTTTTACCCGGAGGGTGGCGGCCAGCCGAGTGATGTGGGAACTCTGGGGGGATGTGAAGGTGACGGAGGTTCATGAGAAGGATGGCGAGCTGCTTCATTATACGGAGCAGGCGTTGGAAGTGGGCGCGAAGGTTGAGGGTAAGATTGACTGGGAGCGTCGGTTTGATTTGATGCAGCAACATTCCGGAGAGCATATGGTGAGTGGTGTTATCCATGCGAAGTATGGTTATGATAATGGTGGGATTTCATATGGGGAGTGATGTAATCACAGTGGATCTGAATGGGATGCTGGATGAAGCGCAGCTTGCGGAGATTGAGAGAGAAGTGAATGAGAAAGTGTGGAGGATAAGGAAGTTGTGATTACTTATCCAACTGCGGAAGAATTGAAGACTCTGGATTACAGAAGCAAGAAGGAGCTGACAGGTCAGGTTCGTATTGTAGATTTTCCGGGAGTGGATGTCTGTGCGTGCTGTGGAACTCATGTGACTCATACAGGTGAGATCGGAATGGTGAAGCTTCTGTCTGTAGTGAAATTCCATGATGGTATTCGTATGGAGATGATCTGCGGTAAACGTGTTCTGAATTATCTGAATATGGTGAATGAGCAGAATCATCAGATTTCCATGAAGCTTTCTGCAAAGATGGACAGAACAGCAGATGCGGTACAGCGTCTGCAGGATGAGAACTTCCGCCTGAAGGGACAGGTTGCCCGTATGGAGGAGGATATGTTCCAGGCAGAGGCGAAGAAGTGGGAAGGCGCAGGAAGTGTCTTGATTTTTAAAGAAGGGCTGGAGGCAGATTCTGTTCGTAAGCTTGCAGATGCGGTGATGAATACCTGTCAGGGATGCTGTGCGGTATTTTCCAGAAATGAGGATGGAAGCTACAAGTATGCTATGGGCGAGATTGACGGAGATCTGCGCCAGTATACAAAGGAGATGAATGCTGCATTAAATGGCAGAGGCGGCGGCAAGCCATTCTTTGTGCAGGGATCTGTGCAGGCAACAGAGAAGGAAATTCGTCGTGGTTTTTTGAGAAATAAACAAGTCATAGAAAATATCTGCTTATTCAATGTGTTGTAAAACGTTTTGTTTTAACTATTGGGAGCATTAACGATAGAGTTATATTGAGTGAAGGTTAATTTTGATGACAAATGAGTCTGGCTATTAAAAAGAAAAATGGATGGAAGTAGCGAAACGAATGAAAGCAGAGGAACAGAAGAAATGTTTGGAGAATGTCATGCGCATATAATTATGGACGGTGTGAATTACCGCCATGCGATTGATCTGCATAGGAATGGACCGGATGACAATGTGATAAGGGAACATTTGAAAATATATCAGGACAGAGGGATTATCTTTGTGCGTGATGGCGGAGATGCATTGGGAGTTTCAGCGCGGGCGAAGGAACTTGCACCGGAGTATGGCATTGATTATCGGACGCCTGTGTTTGCTATTCATAAAGAGGGGCATTATGGTTCAATTGTCGGGAAAAGCTTTTCTACGATGCCGGAATTTTATAAACGTGTGCTGGAGCGAAAGAGCAGAGTGCGGATTTTATTAAGATCATGACGACAGGACTGCTGGATTTTAATGCACATGGAGCAATTACCGGAACACCGTTGGATGCGACGGAAGTAAAGGAAATGGTACATATTGCGCATGAGGAAGGTATGGCTGTGATGTCTCACACCAATGGAACTTACGGTGTGCAGGCAGCAGTGGAGGCTGGCGTGGACAGTCTGGAGCATGGGAATTATATGGATGAAGAAACAGTCACTATGCTGGCAGAGAGTAGTACAGTCTGGGTGCCGACGCTTGTGACTGTGCGCAATCTCATTGGATGTGGTCGTTATGAAGATGCCATATTAAGGCCAATTGCTGAAAGAGCAGAAGAATTACTTTGCCTGGCTTTTCAAAAAAGAGCAAAAGTAGCTCTTGGAAGTGATGCAGGCGCCTATATGGTTCCACATGGAAGAGGAATCTGCCAGGAATTTGATTCTTTTTGCCAGATTCTGGGAAATACGTCTAGGTGGACAGAATGGTCAAAAATGGAAGAAAAAGAAATCAGGGAGAGATTTCGGAAGGAAATAAAATCAGGGAAAAGTGGAAATATTACATAGGAATAAAGGAGACTGTTATCAGGAACAGATGTAATCGTCTGTTATAAATAACAGTCTCTTTTATATTGTTTATCGTGTAGTATTTCCTTTATGAA
>ENA-OQLB01000823-OQLB01000823.1-human-gut-metagenome-genome-assembly--contig:-NODE-823-length-15650-cov-2.220511_pt1 | contig 15650 bp, 19 predicted proteins | sample MGYA00242656_ERZ504813 | MGnify/ENA primary metagenome ERZ504813 (study PRJEB26092, sample SAMD00036388) | human gut metagenome | host: Homo sapiens | study: EMG produced TPA metagenomics assembly of... | reverse complement strand
GAATCTCCGGAAGAGATCATGTCATCGATAATGATCACGTCTTTGCCTTCTACAGAGCTTCCTAAGAATTCGTGGGCAACGATCGGGTTGCGTCCGTTGACGATCTGTGTATAATCACGGCGTTTTGTAGAACATACCCATATCCAGTCCAAGTACGTTTGCAAGGTAGATCGCACGGTTCGTACCACCTTCATCCGGCTGATCGCCATCATGTGGTCACTGTCGATCTGCAGATCTTTTACATTGCGCAGAAGTCCTTTGACAACTGGTAAGTTGGAGGAACTGTCTCAAATCCGCTCAGCGGGATGGCATTGGATACACGAGGATCGTGCGCATCAAAAGTAATGATGTTATCAACGCCCATGCGTACCAGTTCCTGAAGTCCGAGTGCGCAGTCTAAAGACTCGCGGCTTGTTCTTTTGTGCTGACGGCTTTCGTAAAGGAATGGCATGATCACATTGATGCGGCGCGCCTTTCCTCCGACTGCAGCGATTACACGCTTTAAGTTCTGGAAATGGTCATCCGGTGACATATGGTTTGTGTTTCCTGTCAGAGAATAGGTGAGGCTGTAGTTGCATACGTCGACCATCAGATAGAGATCTTTTCCACGAACAGACTCTTTGATGATTCCTTTTGCCTCTCCGGAACCGAATCTCGGAACATCGGCATCAATGATAAAAGTATCTCTGTCATAACCGGTGAAAGCGACATCTCCTTTATGTTCAGAACCGCTTTCTTTGCGCCATTTTACCAGATAATCATTGACCTTGTCTCCAAGACCTTCGCATCCTCTGACCGGAATCAGTCCGAGCGCTCCTACTGGAATATTTTCTAAGTTTCTTTCTTTTCGACGTTAACATTTAATTTTCCTTCCCTGTTTTTTAATTTCTTTTTGATTCGGATGTCATCGCCTATCAGTTTCAACATGATATAATTACTTGTGATTCTGGAAAGGACCGTTCTGTATAAAGATCAGCCAGAGTGTCCAGTGACAAGTTTGTTGATATAATTGTAGAACGGCTGTTAAGCAGTCGTTCGTTGATGCATGTGAAGAACTGGGATGCAATAAAATTGTTCGTATATTCGGTTCCCAGATCATCAATGATCAGACAGTCACAGTTGTAGATCAGTTCAAACATATTCTGCGCATCTACATCTTGCTTGTCAAACGCATGTTTTGCAAGACTGGAAAAGAACTTGGATGCAGAAAAGTAAAGAACAGAATACTCTTTATCCATCAGTTCCTTTGCAATGCAGTTGGACAAAAAGGTCTTGCCAACACCAACATCTCCATACAGAAAAAGATTCTGGAAATCTGTTCCGAAAGAGGTGACGAAATTCCGGCAGATCCGCAGGGCATCTTCAATTACCTGGCGGGAAGAACGGCCGGTCTTCGGGTCAATAAAGTTGGTGGAATAGTAGTCCAGAGCAAAGTTGCTGAAGTTTTCTTTTTTGAGAATTTCTTTTAAGTTTGACTGTTCATAAAGTAAGTCAATGATGGCTTTTTTGAAACAGTGACATTTTTGGTTTCCGATATATCCGGTATCTTTACAATTCGGACAATCATAGACCGGTTCCAGATAATCAGCCGGAAAACCACTGGATCGTAAAAGCTCCTGCTTGCTGGCGCGTAAAATGGCAAGCTCTTCTTTTAAAGAAGAAATTGCTTTTTGATCGCCGTTTAACAGGCGTTTTCCATATTGAACAGACAAAATGGAAATGGAATCATCCAGTGATTTAAATTCAGGCAGCTGACGGTAGACCTCTTCATAATGCTGTGTCAGTATATCATGGTTTCGGAGTTGTTTTTGCTCGTACTTACGCATAATCGCCTGATATTGTGAATTTTTTAGTCCCACGACAGTGCTCTCCTTCTAATTGCTGTTTAATAGTTGCTCCTCCAGAGAATCCATGTCATATGAACGGCGTTCGAAATTGTTCAGATTTCTGGAGACAGGTTTTGCCTTTGGAGCTGAGGCAGCCGAAACGGCTTTTTGTTTCTGGTATGCATCATCCAACACCGAAATATCTTTCAAATGATGTACATGGCTGTTGTGCCATCTGGTCAGGATCGTGTCTGCATATTCAAAGCTTGGCTGATGAGTTGCAGAAATTGTTCTGCTGCAGGCTTCTTCGATGATGTCCAGAGTAAATCCATAGGTATCGGTCCATTTCTGGATATACGAAACCTCAGATGCGGCAGGTCCCCGATTTTTGATTCCGAAAGCATTCAGAACAGTGTAGCAGTTTTTGTTATAACTGCGGGATTGCTGTTTTGCCTGCTCTTTGGTAGTGATCCCGCTGTCTGCCCAGGATAAAGCGACCTTCTGAATATAATGAATACTTTTGTGGCCGTTTTCCACGCAGGATTCGATCAGATATTCGATCAGGTCAGCCGACATGCCGAGATGATCATAAAAATAAGTGATCGCATCCATATCTGTCTTTGTCAGAGTCTTACCAAGATACTGTTCCGCAATGAACAGGAGCGATTTTAGCTGCTTTTGCGCCTTTGCGGCATCTGCGTGCGCCGCCGGGCGGGAAACAGAAGCTGCCACAGCTTTGGGAGTAGCAGGCTTGACAGAGAGACCGGTGCGGAAGGCTTTTTGGCCGCAGTGATCGGTATCTGTGCTTGGATCTGGGGAATCTGGATCAGTTCCAGTTCACAGACATGTCCCTCTGCATCACATTCCATCTGAAGAAGTCCTTTGGATTCCCAGTATTTGAATGCGCGCAGGATATCATTTTCTGTGTTGTTCAGACAGTCTGCAACTGCAGAAACTGTCAGAGAAGAGCCGGCATTATCCAAATGTCTTAAAAGGAACAGATATACTTTTACAAATTCGCCGTTTGCCTGCACCATATAGTGATCGATAAAGTCGTTCGCAACCAGTGTGGCATTTGTCTGGAATTTGTTTTTTAACGTAAATGTCTTCATAGTCCTCTCCCTGTTTTCCGGAATTCATACGCTGCTCTCTCATGCGCAAAGGTATTATAGCATCTTATCTGAACGGGCAAAAGCCTTTTTTCAAGGGAAAATCTGCTTTTTTGTGAATAACCCATGTGGATAATGTGGATAAGTCCTATTTTAAGAGATCTTCTCCAATTTTTACCACATCTCCGGCACCCATTGTAAGAACAAGATCTCCTGCATTCCAGTTTTCTTTGAGAAATGTTTCGATCTCTGCAAAGGATGGAAAATAGTGAGAATCTGTTCCAAGGCTGCGGATCGCGTCTGAGAGCGCTTCAGAGGATACCCCAAGAGTATCTGTTTCCCGTGCGGCATAAATATCGGCAAGAATCACATGATCTGCATGGGAAAGAGCTTCTGCAAATTCCTGGAAAAATGCTTTGGTCCTTGTGTATGTGTGCGGCTGGAATACGCACCAGAGTTTGCGGTGCGGATAGTGCTTCGCAGCCTTTAAAGTTGCTTTGATCTCTGTCGGATGATGTGCATAGTCATCTACGATGGTGACATCATCGATCGTTCCCTTGTATTCAAAACGGCGGTCTGTTCCGGAGAAGGAAAGCAGGCCTTTCTGAATCGTATCCATGGAAAGTCCCAACAGCTCCGCTGTTGCGATCGCGGAAAGGGCGTTGGACACATTGTGATCTCCGGTCACGGAAAGGACGATGTGTGTGTCCAGCTTTCCGTTTCGGAAGAAATCAAATGCAACCCGACCTTTTTCATCGTAGGTGATATTCTGCGCACTGTAGTCAAATTCTGGAGACATTCCGTAAGTCACCACGCTGCAGTCCAGACCTTCGCAGATTTCCTGATACTGATCGATCTCTCCGTTAATGATCAGTGTTCCGTCAGATGGCAACAGGGCTGCAAACTGATGAAAGGAGTGACGGATATCTTCCAGATCTTTAAAGAAATCCAGATGATCGGCTTCAATGTTCAGGATGATGCTGATCTTCGGGAAAAAGTGCAGGAAGCTGTTTGTATATTCACAGGCCTCTGTGACGAAGATGCCGGAGCTTCCGACCCGGATATTTCCGCCGATGGCCTGCAGAATCCCGCCCACAGAGATGGTAGGATCTGTGTCACCTGCCAGCAGAACATGAGAGATCATGGAAGTTGTTGTCGTCTTGCCATGAGTTCCTGATACTGCGATCGGAGTTTTGTAATTAGCCATCAGCTGTCCAAGCAGCTCCGCACGGGTCAGCATTGGGATTTTTTTTGCAACAGCTCCATCAGCTCTGCATTTTCTCTGCGGATCGCGGCAGTGTATACGACGCAGTCGATCCCGTCGATGATATTGGATGCTTTCTGACCATAAAAAAATCTGAGCCCCTTTTGCTTCCAGATGTTCGGTAAGCGGAGAGACTTTCGAGTCAGAACCGGATACGGTAAATCCTTCTTTTAGAAGAATCTCGGCAAGACCGCTCATGCTGATGCCGCCGATACCGATAAAATGAACGTGAATAGGCTGTTTGAAATTGATTTTATACATATGATGATTACCTTCCCTTACTATGAAAATAGTTGAAAATCTTGTGTGTTTTATTTTAAAAGTAAAAAGTTTATTAAATTTAGTCATAAAATTTCTTTGCAGTTTATATTATACTATATATGGGGAAAATTAAAAGAAGTTCTTTTTGTACCAAATAAACAAAAAGGAAAAAGAATTATGCAAAATTTTTGTAAAAAACATGTACGGATGAGAAAAATATGGTATAATAACAGCAATCAACTAGAAATGAGGTGACTACATGGTTAAGAAGGAAATGATTGCCATGCTGCTTGCAGGCGGACAAGGCAGTCGATTGGGAGTTCTCACTGCAAAGGTTGCAAAACCGGCAGTGGCTTTTGGAGGGAAATATCGGATCATTGATTTTCCATTGAGTAACTGTATTAATTCAGGAGTAGACACGGTGGGTGTATTGACGCAGTATCAGCCGCTGCGTTTGAATACCCATATTGGAATCGGGGATCCCGTGGGATCTGGACCGTAATATCGGCGGAGTTACAATCCTTCCTCCTTATGAGAAGAGCGCGAACAGCGAGTGGTATACCGGAACGCTAATGCCATTTATCAGAATCTGAATTACATAGAGACTTATAATCCGGACTATGTACTGATTCTTTCAGGAGATCATATTTATAAGATGGATTATGAAGTGATGCTGGATTTCCACAAGGCAAATCATGCGGATGTTACGATTGCAGCGATGCCGGTGCCGATGGAAGAGGCAAGCAGATTTGGAATTGTAGTCACAGATGAAGAAAGCAAGATTAAAGAATTTGAAGAGAAGCCGGAGAAGCCAAGCAGTAATCTGGCATCCATGGGAATTTATATATTCAGCTGGCCGGTATTGAAAGAAGCTCTTCTGAAATTATCCGAGCAGCCGAATTGTGATTTTGGAAAACATATCATTCCATATTGTCACGAAAACGGAAGAAGAATGTTTGCTTATGAATACAACGGATATTGGAAGGATGTCGGAACATTGAGTTCTTACTGGGAAGCGAATATGGAGCTGATTGACATCATTCCGGAATTCAATCTGTATGAAGAGTTCTGGAAGATTTATACAAACAGTGCCAATATTCCGCCCCAGTATATCTCGGATCAGTCTGTGGTAGACCGTTGCATCATCAGCAATGGTTCTGAGATTTACGGAGAAGTACATAATTCCGTATTAGGCGGAGGAGTTACGATCGGAAAAGGCAGTATCGTGCGGGATTCTATCCTGATGCGTGATGTTGTGATCGGAGATAATTGCGTGATAGACAAGGCGATTATTGCGGAAGGCACTGAGATTGGCAACAATGTTGTGATCGGAATCGGAAGCGAGGTTCCGAACAAAGAAAAACCGAATATTTACAGTGGCGGACTGGCTACGAATTGGAGAAAACTCCAGAATTCCATCCAATGTACAGATTGCAAAAATACTGCAATCAGTGGTTATACCGTGCCGGAAGATTACAGCGATGGAGTACTTGCAGGCGGCGAGACATTAATAAAGGCAGGTGAACGTTCATGAGAGCAGTAGGGATTATCTTGGCAGGTGGAAGCAGCAGAAAAATGAGGGAGCTGACAGCGAAACGTGCAGCTGCGGCGATGCCGGTGGCAAGCAGTTACAGAGCGATTGATTTTGCACTCAGCAATATGACAAATTCGCATATACAGAAAGTGGCAGTTCTGACACAGTATAATGCGAGATCTTTAAATGAACATCTGAATTCCTCAAAATGGTGGGATTTCGGAAGAAAACAGGGTGGTCTGTATGTATTTACACCGACGATCACTGCGAATAACGGGGACTGGTACAGAGGAACAGCCGATGCGATCTATCAGAATCTGGATTTCCTGAAAAAGTGTCACGAACCATATGTGATCATTACATCCGGAGACGCGGTGTACAAGCTTGATTATAATAAAGTCCTTGAATACCATATTGCAAAGAAAGCGGATATTACAGTTGTGTGTAAGGATCTGGATGACAGAGAAGATGCGACTCGTTTTGGTACGGTACGCATGAACGAATCTGCCAGAATTGAAGAGTTCGAAGAAAAGCCTATGGTGGCAAAATCCCAGACGATCTCTACAGGAATCTATGTAATCAGAAGAAGGCTTCTGATCGATCTGATAGAGCATTGCGCAGAGGAAGAGAGACATGATTTTGTAACCGATATCTGATTCGTTATAAGAATCTGAAGAAAATTTACGGTTATAAGATAAACAGCTACTGGAACAACATCTCAACAGTGGATGCATATTATCAGACAAATATGGATTTCCTGAAGCCGGAAGTGAGAAAGTATTTCTTTAAGGATGCTCCGAGTGTGTATTCCAAGGTGAGCGATCTGCCGCCTGCAAAATACAATCCGGGAGCAGCCGTCAAGAACAGCCTTATAGGAAGCGGAAGTATCATCAATGGAACTGTGGAAAACTCCATTATCTTCAAAAAAGTATTTGTCGGCAAATAACTGTGTGATCAAAAATTCAATCATTTTAAATGATGTATATCTCGGGGACAATACATATATTGAAAATTGTAATTGTAGAGAGCAGAGATACGATCAGAGCCAATACACGTCATGTTGGTGAGAGTGGTGTAAAAGTGGTAGTTGAAAAAAACGAGAGGTATGCATTATAAGGAATTGAGACAGTAATGCAGGCGGAGAAAGGAGACTTGAACAGTATGCAGATTACAGATGTTCGTGTGCGCAAGGTGACAAAAGAGGGAAAATTAAAAGCAGTTGTTTCGATTACGATTGATAATGAATTCGTAGTTCATGATATCAAGGTGATCGAAGGGGAAAAAGGCTTGTTTATCGCAATGCCGAGCAAAAAAGCTCTGGATGGGGAATATCGCGATATCGCACATCCGATCAATTCCGGTACAAGAGAAAAGATTCAGAATACGATATTGGATCGGTATCAGGAATCTCTGGAAGCAGATACGGAAGAATCTGGGGAAATGTAAGAAGAGGAAAATAAGAGCAGCGGCTGTCTCATGGATAAACGATGAGGCAGCCGCTGTTTTTAAAAAGAGAGAAAAATTGCGAAAGAACGGAATTCCTGTTAAAATGGTAAAGTATTAAAATCAGAAGGAGGGACAGGATGAATCAATTGTTATTACTGGCAGGAGTGGTGATCGTGGCCTGCATTTTAATGAACCGCATCGCTGCTAAACTTCCGCTGCCGTCACTGTTATTGTTTATCGGTCTTGGAATGTGCTTTGGAGTAGATGGTTTTTTCAAGATTCCGTTCGATGATTATGAACTGTCAGAGGCAATCTGTTCGGTCAGTCTGTTGTTTGTCATGTTCTATGGTGGTTTTGGAACAAATCTAAAGACTGCAAAACCGGTAATGGGAAAAGCATTCTTACTTTCCACAGCCGGCGTAGTGATGACCGCAGCGCTGGTAGGGGCAGCAGCGCATGTGCTGTTGGGAGTGGGCTGGATGGAAGGGATTTTGATCGGATCGGTCATTGCATCTACAGATGCAGCGTCCGTATTTAATGTACTGAGATCCAAGCAGCTCTCTCTGAAGTACAATACAGATTCTCTGTTGGAGCTGGAGTCGGGATCTAACGATCCGATATCTTACATGATGACGATCCTGATGATCTCTCTTGTTTCCGGAGAGCAGATCTCGGTAGCCGGTCTTCTGCTGAAACAGATTCTGATCGGAGCAGCCTGCGGCTTCTTGATCGGAAAAGCTTCTGTCTTTATTTTGAATCAGATTGATTTTGGGATGAAACAGGGAAGAACGATCTTTTTATTTGCAGCAGTGATCGTTGGATATGCGTTGCCGTCTGTTGCCGGTGGAAATGGATATCTGAGTGTATATCTGTGCGGAATTCTGATTGGAAATCGGTTTATACCGGACAAAAAGAGATGGTCCACTTTTTTGATATTCTGACAGAGATTGCACAGATGGTTATTTTCTTCTTGCTGGGATTGCTTGTAACGCCGTCACAGCTGCCGGAAGTGTTTGTTCCCGCATTGCTTTTATGTCTTTTTATGCTGTTTATCGGGCGTCCGGTGTCAGTGCTTGCGATATTAAAGCCGTTTGGTGCATCCTGGCAGCAGATCGGCGTTGTTTCCTGGGCCGGATTGCGGGGAGTGGCATCGATTGTGTTTTCTATTTATGTTGTCTTATCCGGCATTCCGATGACATACAATTTGTTTAACATGGTATTTGTGATTGTACTGCTGTCTCTTGCGGTTCAGGGTACCTTACTTCCGGCTGTATCCAGAAAGCTGGAATGATCGATAAGAATGCCAATGTCATGCGGACGTTTAATGACTATCAGGATGAAAATGATATTTCTTTTGTCAAGATCAAGATTACTGACAATCATCCGTTTGCAGGAAAAACACTAAAAGAAATCGAAATGCCGCCGGGAGTTTTAGTGGTACTGCTGTTTCGGGGACAGGAGACAATGATGCCGAATGGTGATACATCTTTAGAAGGCGGCGATCTGCTGATTTGTGCAGCCCCGGCCTTTGAAGACCGGGAAAATCTGACATTGTATGAGGTGGAAATTGACAAAAATCATAAATGGCGGGATAAACCAGTGAATGAGCTGGACCAGAAAGCAGGGGTGCTCATTGTCATGGTCAAAAGAGAAGGAAGCACTCTCATTCCCAATGGAAATACGATTATCCGACAGGATGATCTGCTGGTGTTTCGTCGGCAAAAACACGCAAAACAGGGCGCATGGGTAAATTCCATGTGCTTTTTTGTTTTTGGATGTGCGAATTCCAGACGGCAGGCAAAGAGCTGCAGTTGGGAAAAAGAAGTCTGGTTCGGATCATATTTTCGGTCTCCTGCGATGGGACAGCAAGGTGAGCCATTTGTACCCGGATCTGGTGATGACGTCCGGTATCCAGATGAATCTCTGCCAGTGAAAATTCCGCTGTTGTTTTTGCAATATGGTAGGAAAGGCGTGCAACTTTGGCGCCCGGCGTCTCTTCTGTACAGATTCTGGAAGTGTTCGTGCGCCCGTCTTTGACAAGATAATCTTCTAAAATTCCGTCAGCAGTCTGTGGGCATCCGAGAAGAACCGCCTGATAATATTTGCCGAAGCCAAAACTCTGGAGCTGACGGTTCAGCTCTTTGGCAGCGGCAGGTGTTTTGGCAAATACAAGCAGCCCTTCTACCGGCTGATCCAGCCGATGGATTACTGCAAGGTAAGGTTGTTTTTTGTGTGCGCTGTTCTGATAGATATGATTTTTTAAAATGCTGACCATATCCGGAAGCCCGGGGCGGCTTGTCTGAGTCGGGATACCGGCAGGTTTCAGACATACGATGATGTCCTGGTCTTCATATAAAATATGTGGCTTCATTTTGATACGCTCCTCTTGTGAAATCTGCTACAATTATCATATAAAACAAAAGAGTGGTCAAGGGATTCTTGACTTTTACAGAAAACATCTCTAAACTAATTTACATAGAGTGATCTGCTGGAAATCAGAGACAGGATACTTTAGGAATTGACTGGCGGCAGGAGGTTGAAGATATGAGGACAAATTGGGAGTGGGAACAGTTCGGTGAGGATATCAGACGGACCGTGCAGGATGCAGTGGACTCCAGAGATTTTCGGAGATTGAATCAGACCATTACAGATACAGTAAACAGTGCCTTTCATGAATTTACAGACGGGATGAGAAACCCCCGCGGAGGATATCAGTATCAGAAAGCGGACTATGGTACCGGGAGGCAAAAGGACAGGACAAAGGGTGCCTGGCAGAATCTGGATTTGAATCAGTTAAAACGCCCCACATTGTATGCCGGGACGAGAGCGAAAAAAGCAGCAGGACTGACGATGACGATCACAGGTTATACGATTGCAGGATGTCTTTTGATCGGCGGACTGATCACAGGTGTGACCGGGATGCTGCTTGGAGCGGGAGTCGGCGTATCCGTCGCACTTAGTATACAGGTGATCCTTCTGGCAGTATTTACCGCGCTTGGAATCACCGGGACAAAACTTTTAAGCAGGGTGAAGCGGTTTCAGACTTATATAGAAGAGCTACAGGGCAGAGAATATGGAAATGTGAAAGATCTGGCGCTGAGGGTACAGAAAAAAGACAAATTTGTAGTAAAAGATCTGGAAACTATGATCAGAAAAGGATGGTTTCTTCAGGGGCATCTGGATGAGCAGAAAGCGTGTCTGATGACCAGCAGGGAAGCATTTGAGCAGTATCAGGAACTGATGGCACAGGCAAGGCAGCAGAAAGCCAGAGAGCAGGAGACGAAAGAGAGACAAAAAGCAGACGCTGACAGAAGAGCAGGTCTGGATCCGAAAGTACAGGAAGTGATTGAAGCGGGAAATGCATATATCCGCAAGATCCGGGAATGTAATGATGCAATTCCGGGAGAAGTGGTATCAGAAAAGATGTCCCGAATGGAGCTTTTGACAAAACGGATCTTTGCGCGGGTAGAACAGAACCCGGAAGTGGTGACCGATATTCGCAGGCTGATGGAATATTATCTTCCGACGCAGTCAAGCTTTTAGAGGCATATGAGGAGCTGGATGCACAGCCTGTGCAGGGGGAGAATATTCTTTCTTCGAAAAAGGAGATTGAGGATACACTGGATACATTGAATATCGCATTTGAAAAGCTTCTGGATGATCTGTTTCAGGAGACAGCGTGGGATGTGTCCTCTGATATTTCTGTGCTGAAGACAATGCTGGCGCAGGAAGGACTTACGAAAAATGACTTTTCAACAGGAGGAAAATGATGAGCGAAGAATTGAAAGATTTTCAGACAGCACCGACACTGACACTGAATCCATTTGCGGAGGAAGAAAAAGCACAGCCGGAAGTGAAAAAAGAAGAGCCTCTGATGGATGAAAATGTTCTGTCAGAAGAAGAGAGAAAGATGGCAGATCAGTTTGCAAATCAGATCGACCTGACCAATTCTGCCATGATCCTGCAGTATGGTGCGGGAACTCAGAGCAAGATGGCGGATTTTTCAGAGACTGCACTGGAAAATGTAAAGACGAAGGACTTGGGGAGTGGAGAACTTCTCGGGAATGTTGTGAAGGAGCTGAATTTTGACGAGGAAGAAGAAAAAGGATTTTTCGGAATCTTCAAAAAGCAGGCAAATAAGATTCAGGCACTGAAAACAAAATATGCCAAGGCGGAGACGAATATCAACCAGATCTGCCAGGCTCTGGAGGGACATCAGTACAGCTGATGAAAGATGTTGCGATTCTGGATAAGATGTATGAATTGAACCTGACATATTTTAAAGAGCTGACGATGTATATTCTGGCAGGAAAGAAAAAGCTGGAAGAAGTGCAGGAGGGACAGTTGAAGGAACTCCTGACGAAAGCGCAGGCCAGCGGACTTGCAGAGGATGCACAGGCGGCCAGAGATCTGGAGGCGATGTGCGGAAGATTTGAAAAGAAGGTTCATGATCTGGAACTGACGAGAATGATCTCCATCCAGACAGCACCGCAGATCCGACTGGTACAGAACAATGATACCGTGATGGTGGAAAAGATCCAGTCCACGATCGTGAATACAATTCCGCTGTGGAAGAGCCAGATGGTACTGGCGCTCGGTGTGGCGCATTCTGCACAGGCGGCAGCAGCTCAGAGGAAAGTGACGGATATGACAAACGAACTGCTGAAAAAGAATGCGGATACATTGAAGATGGCGACGCTGGAAACTGCAAGAGAATCTGAGCGTGGAATCGTGGATATGGAAACACTAAAAGCGACAAATGAATCCTTAATCTCTACGTTGGATGAAGTGATGCAGATTCAGCAGGAAGGAAGGCAAAAACGTCAGGAAGCAGAGGCAGAGATGCAGCGTCTGGAAAATGAATTGAAACAGAAATTGCTGCAGGTGCGCTGATCGCTTGACAATCGTGAGAAATTCAGTTAGAATTCACGATGAATATGTTAGATGGGTGAAGAACAGGATTAGTATATATCGGAGAACGGCACAGAGAAGAAGCAGTCAGGTGAGAGGCTTCTGCGGAAAGGGTATAGAACCGGCCTGGGAGCTTTCGCATGAAAATGCGGCGTAGAACCGGCGTTAACGGTGTAAGAGAGAATCACAGAGATACTGTGGTTAATCAGGGTGGTACCGCCGAGTCTTTCGGTCCCTTATCGGGAAGGAAGGCTCGGCTTTTTTACGAAAAAATACAGGGCAGGATACTTCCCAGAAGAAACAAAAACAGAGAAGAAAGAAGAGGAGAACATTATGGCAAAAGAAAAAAAACTGGTAGAATCCATTACGGCCAGAGAAGTAGATTTTGCACAGTGGTACACAGATGTGGTGCGCGAAGCAAAATTGTGTGATTATTCAGGAGTAAAAGGATGTTTGAATTATCTTCCGAACGGATATGCGATCTGGGAGAATATTCAGGCAAATCTGGACAAACGTTTTAAAGAGACAGGTGTAGAAAACGTGTATCTTCCGGTATTGATTCCGGAAAATCTGCTTCAGAAAGAAAAAGATCATATCGAAGGATTTGCACCGGAAGTAGCGTGGGTAACACATGGAGGAATGGAAGAACTGCAGGAGAGATTCTGTATCCGTCCGACATCTGAGACTTTATTCTGCGATCTGTGGAGCAAAACAGTACAGTCTTACAGAGATCTTCCAAAAGTTTGGAATCAGTGGTGCTCTGTGCTGAGATGGGAAAAGACAACAAGACCGTTCCTTCGTTCCAGAGAATTTTTATGGCAGGAAGGTCATACGATCCACGCAACATATGAAGAAGCAGAAGAAAGAACACTTCTGATGCGTGATGTATACAAGAGTTTCGTAGAAGACGATCTGGCAATTCCGCTTGTGACAGGAAGAAAGACACCAAGTGAGAAATTTGCAGGAGCACAGGATACGTATACAATTGAAGCGCTGATGCATGACGGAAAAGCACTCCAGTCAGGAACCAGTCATTTCTTCGGAAATGCGTTTGCGGATGCGTACGGAATCAGCTATTCTGATAAAGAAAACAAACTGCACAGCGTATATGAGACATCCTGGGGACTGTCCACACGTATCATCGGAGCTATCATCATGGTGCATGGAGATGACAGTGGTCTGGTACTTCCTCCGCACATTGCACCGGTTCAGACAAGAGTGATCCCGATCGCACAGCACAAAGAAGGTGTGCTTGATAAAGCTAATGAACTGCTTGCAGCATTGAAGACAGCAGGATACAGAGCTTCCATCGATGATTCTGAAAAGAGCCCGGGATGGAAATTCAGCGAGCAGGAAATGGTCGGAATCCCGACACGTATCGAAATCGGACCAAAAGATATTGAAAATGGTCAGGTTGTTGTCGTTCGCCGTGACACAAGAGAAAAAATTGTAGTGGCAATGGATGAGCTGACAGAAAAACTGTCCGAAATCCTGGAGACAATTCAGAAAGATATGTTTGAGAGAGCGAAAGCATTCCTTGATTCTCATATCCACACAGCAGCAAATATGGATGAGATGGTGAAAGTGGCACAGGAAGAGATCGGATTTATCAAAGCAATGTGGTGTGGAGATGATGCCTGTGAAGAAGAAATCAAAGCTCAGACAGGCGGAGTGACATCCAGATGTATTCCAGAGGAACAGGAACAGATTTCAGATGTGTGTGTATGCTGTGGAAAACCGGCGAAGCACATGGTATATTGGGGTAAAGCGTACTAAAAATGGCATTTCAGAATATGGTGAACATGCAGCTGATGATGTTTCTGTTGGTTGCAGTCGGATTCCTGGTGAGAAAAAAGAATATCATTGGAGAGACAGGACGCAAAGACATGGTCAATTTCTGTCTGTATGTTACACTGCCGTTTAATATCTTCCATTCCTTTCAGATGGAATGGGAGTGGAGCATGCTCAAAAGCTTTGCCCAGGTTCTGTTTCTTGCGACAGGGTATTGTATTCTTTCTATAATAATGAGCTGTATCTTTTACAGAAAGGCTGAACCGGATAAGAGAAAGCCGCTTCGATATGGAACAATCGTTTCAAATGGCGGTTTTCTCGGAAATCCTGTGATCGAAGGGATTTATGGAACGAACGGATTGTTTTATGCTTCCGTGTTTATGCTTCCGGTGAGGATCGTTATGTGGAGTGTGGGAACATCCTGTTTTATGAAAGAAAAAAGTGAAAGTCTGGTAAAAAAGGTGCTGACACATCCATGTATTGTGGCCATCTATCTGGGACTTTTCGTCATGATCGCAGGAATGTCCTTCCCGGTAAGTGTGGAAAATACGATTTCAGGGATCAGCAGCTGTAATACACCCCTCAGTATGATGTTGGTGGGCATGATGCTGGCAGAGATGAATCCGAAAGGAATACTGGATGGAACAATGGTGCTTTACACCATTGTCCGACTGATCCTGATCCCGGCAATTTTATTCGGGCTTACCGCACTGCTTCCGATTCCTGCATTACTTCGGGGAATTACGGTTATTATTGCGGGGATGCCGACACCGGTGACAACTGCACTGCTGTCTGCCAAATATCATGGGAATGAGGGATATGCAACAGGAATGATCTTTGTCACGACCATCCTGTCATTATTCACACTTCCGGTATGGTGCTGGCTCCTCGGATAAAAAAGAGAGAATAGTTGCAGAAAATCTTAGAAAATCCCTTGACTTTCGGGAAAAAACGTAATACACTAATTTAGCGTGCACAGGAGAAATTCTGTTTTGTGCGCAAATATCAGATAATGAACCATTATCTGCAGCCCTTTCGGCATAAGCCGGAAGACAACGAGTGAAATCATAGGAGGTGAAAAAGAATGCCAACATTTAACCAGTTAGTTAGAAAAGGACGTCAGACTTCTGAAAAGAAATCTACAGCACCGGCACTTCAGAAAGGATGGAACTCCCTTCAGAAGCGTGCAACTGATGTATCTGCACCACAGAAGAGAGGTGTATGTACAGCAGTTAAGACAGCTACACCTAAGAAGCCTAACTCAGCTCTGAGAAAAATCGCCAGAGTTCGTCTTTCTAACGGAATCGAAGTAACAAGCTACATCCCAGGAGAAGGACACAACCTTCAGGAGCATAGCGTTGTTCTTATCCGTGGAGGAAGAGTTAAGGACCTGCCAGGTACAAGATACCACATCGTCAGAGGTACACTTGATACAGCAGGTGTTGCTAAAGAGAAGACAGGCTCGTTCTAAATACGGCGCTAAGAGACCAAAAGACGCTAAATAAGAA
>ENA-OQLB01000822-OQLB01000822.1-human-gut-metagenome-genome-assembly--contig:-NODE-822-length-15694-cov-7.727629_pt1 | contig 15694 bp, 19 predicted proteins | sample MGYA00242656_ERZ504813 | MGnify/ENA primary metagenome ERZ504813 (study PRJEB26092, sample SAMD00036388) | human gut metagenome | host: Homo sapiens | study: EMG produced TPA metagenomics assembly of... | reverse complement strand
AACTCACCTCTCTTATGTACCGGCTCCTTTTCTTCTTTAAAGCGTTCCTCAGCTTCCGGTTCCGGTACCGCTCGCCGATATATGCCGCTGTGAATACGGCGCTCCATACCGCCAGAACGATAAACGCCACCGTCATTTCTGTGCTCATGTGCTTGTCCTCCTTTATGGTTTTACGCCTCTTTAAGAGATTTACGCCATGCAATGCACCGACCCATTTTTGCGCCGTCGGATTTTCTCTGAAAATATGGGTTATGGTAAAATCCGCTTTTGTCATAGGTATAAATCGCATAGCAAATACAAGGCTGGCCGTCCATATCCTCATAGAGAAGTTCAACCTCCTCATCAAGAAACTCACATGGCATTTTTGCACCTATCCAAATGATGTTCCAACCGTCCTGATCCACTATTTTTCGAACTCTTTCTCTGTCGTCTGCGTTCAAATGCTTGTCCTCCTTTTTTCATCAATTTTTCGTTTGAGTTCACTTATTAATTGATTTTCTGTCATTGTTACAGTAATAACGTCAGTGCTACGCTACACAGCGCCCAAACAGGTGCAAAAGTTGGTAAACAAAAATGGGGGAAAGCCGTCTGTGAAACCACCACAGGCGTTTTTTTCTTTTACCAGAATTCAATAGCTAAAGCTGGTTCATGGGTTATCCCGCTTCCTTTTCGCCACAGATATTCACGTTTTAGTGATAGTGCTTTTATTTAACTGTTTGTTGCCTCTTCGCCGTATATTTGCTTGCACTGTTGTTTGCGCGAGATCGGCGTTGTATTTAAGACGTTTATTTTCATCAAGTTCCCCTGTGTATCCGCGTTTGAGTTCTTCGTAAACAGCAGCAACACTTCTTTGGATTTTTGAGGCAATATCTACTACTCTGTTTCCGTCGTTGTATAGCGATTCTATTTCGCGACGCTGGTCAAATGTCAAATATGAGTATTTTCCCATTTTTAAGGCCCCTTTCTTTGTTAAGATTAAAAAAATAAAGCAGAAAAATCGTTTTGATTTCCTCTGCTTTTAATATTACTCTCTCCATTTTTATGGAATTTAGCGTTTTTCCCTTGACATTCGACTATAATTTGGATATAATAATCAGGCGTTCTAAAAATACAATATTCTATGGAGAGATGTCCGAGCTGGTCGAAGGAGCACGACTGGAAATCGTGTAAGCCGTTAAAGCGGCTTCTGGGGTTCGAATCCCCATCTCTCCGCCACGTCGGAGCAAAGCTTGTTTTGCTCCGTTTTTCTTTGCAAGAAACATCCGCCCGCTTCCTTGCTCCTTCTCTTTCGCAAAAAGTCACGCTCGGCTTACCTGTTCGGTTGTAAACGCCCTCACGACGGTTTGTTGTCGCTGCCAGCTTTTTGCGAGTCACAAGGGTTCCATCCCATCGCCAAAATGCTGAAAAAATCTTTTTTATGCGGCTCTTACAAATGAAATAGTCGGAGTGTCTTGCCTTTTTGCGAAAAAAGAAGTGTTCGACTGCAAAATAAGCAGAGCCGTTAAATGGCTCTGCTTATTTTGCTTTGAAGAAAGTAGGTGGACAGCGTGAGCGTTCAGCTAAGAAGTTTTTCTTTTCGTTTTGCAGAGCAGGTTTTTAACAGCCGGCTGCAATTAAAGCAGGAAATAAATGAAATGCTGCTGGAGGCTTGTAAGGATCTATCTGTTTTAGGCCGTCCCGCGTTTAACCGTATTTTGAAGGATTTATTTGTTGAGAAAAATTGGATAAGCCAACCGCGGGTATCTCCTGAGATGAAGGCCTACAGCAAATTTGATTTTATGAAAGAAAGAGTGGCGGTGGAGGTCCAGTTTGGCCACGCTTCTTTTATTGGAATAGATTTGCTGAAATTTCAGATGGCTTCTTACTCGAATTTAGATCTTATCGATTTCGGCGTTTACATAACGACTACGAAGGCGATGCAAAAATACTTAAAGACAAAATATAACAGGAACTGGGATGGTTCATTAAACTACGAGAAGTAGTGAAATATTTGCCCTATTTTAAGAGCGCCATTCAAGTGCCAATTTATGTGATAGGAATTGATATCTAGAAGAGCGTGTGAAGCCGTGCCGCTCTTTTCGATGGGCTTTCGCCTGCCGATGAGGAGCGATGACGTCTGCGATGCTTAGAAGAACCGATAAAGGACCGAAAGCAGCGTATCATGCGGCTTTGTGCCAGAATTCATTCGTATTAGGCGGCGAAGGGAAGTGTGAAATCACATGAAAGAGAACTTAGTTTTAGCTTCAGCTTCTCCGAGAAGAAGAGAAATTTTCACTATGCTGGGGCTTGATTTTACCGTTCAGGCGGCTGATATCGCGGAAGCTGTGGCTCCGGGCCTGCCGCCGGAAGAGACGGTCATGTCTCTGGCCGCCCAAAAGGCCGCGGCGGTTAAGGGATGCATGGGTGATTCTCAAAGGACTATCGTGGGAGCTGATACGGTGGTTTTTTTTCAGAATCGGATTTTTGGCAAACCGAAATCCTTTCAGGAGGCCTTTTCCATGCTGTCGGCTTTGTCGGGCAACACCCATCAGGTGTATACCGGCGTATGTATCCTTTCCGCCAAAGGGCAAGAGTCGCTCTTTTTTGAAAGGACCGATGTAACCTTTTTTCCGCTGACGCAGGAAGAAATTTGGAATTATATACATGAGGAAAAGCCCTTTGATAAAGCGGGCTCCTATGGAATCCAGGGAAAGGCCGCGGTATTTGTGGAAAAGATCCAAGGGGATTTCTTCAACGTAGTAGGCTTTCCGGCAGCTCGGTTTATCCGAAAGCTGAGGACGCTGGAGAAGTGAAAAGGGATCTTCCCGAAGCGCTCCGAAAGGGTAAGAGGCTGTTGTCCTGTTAAAAGGCTCAAAAGGTGCTTTGTATCCGCAGCGCGCACGCGGCTGCTTATGCGCCGGCGCTTTGGCAGCGGGGCGGTAGAATCCACTCACCGGCCGTTTTAACCAAAGCTGCTTTGGTTTGATGCTGACGGACACCCCTTTTTTCAACAGCGCACCGGAAGGGTGCTTTCTCTAGAGCTCGCGTTACCTGACTGGAAGAAAAGAAAAAATCCCCCGGCAAGTGCCGGGGGATTTTTTTACTATGCTTAAGCCAAAAGGAAGTTATGGAAGGTACCAGATCTTAAAAGCCGCCCGCAATACGGGCGAGAATAAAGACCGGCAGAAGCGATGTTCTTTCTGGCAAAATGGCGGACGTTCCAGCCGCTGAAAAACAGAAAGGATGTCGCTTTGCGGCAAATAGTCCTCAAGGCCTGGCTGCCGCCTGTTTCTTTATTATTTCAGGAAAACGCGTGCCCGGGGCTAGGGGCTCTCCGGAGCGGAAGCTTCGGCGCAAATCCCATTTCCCCTTGGGGAAATGTCGGAATCTAAAGGAAATCGATAGTTTTTGAGACGCAACAGAACAGAGAAATGAGAACTGAAATCATATTTATGAAAAATATTTTCATAAAATATAAAAATAAATTTAAAATACATATTGACTTTTCTTAAAATATATAGTATTTTAAGATTAAATCAAGATAAAAACACAATAAAATGAAAAATAAAAGAAATATATAGAAAAAATATTTCAATAAAAAGAAAAATATTTTACAAAATTTGAAATTTTGGTTGTTCTGCAGGCATGAATTTGCTATTCTTTAATTAACTCAAGGATATTATTCGGAAAGAGGAGATTGAGAATGAAAAAACAGTTAAGGTTCCTGCAGAGCGGAATGGGATGTACGGAACGGATTCAAGCCACGTACTCTGCTTTGTCCGGCGCTTCCAAAAAGATTGCGGATTTTGTGATAGATCATCCTGATCAAGCGGTTCATATGACGGTGGTTCAGCTGGCCGAATCCTGTGAGGTCAGCGAGGCCAGTGTGGTTCGATTCTGCCAGTGCCTGCAATACGCCGGGTTTTATGAGTTTAAGCTGAGCCTGGCTGCCGAAATCGTGCCCGCGAGCCAGATGATTCAGGAGGATATTACCGTGGAGGACACGGAGCCAACCATTCTGGAAAAGGTTTTTGCGGGAGAACAGCAGGCGCTCCAGGAAACGCTTCAAATGCTCAACCGGCAGGACTTTATTTCAGCGGTCAATCATATCGCGTTTTCCAATAAGGTGGAATTTTTCTCCTGCGGCAATGCCCGGCCTATCGCCAGGACGCCCATTTACCGGCTTTGCGGACCGGCATTGATTCCCGGATTGGAATTGACGATTATGACTGCCTGATCCACGCCTCCATGCTGAGAACAGGAGACGTAGCCATTGGGATTTCGCATTCCGGAAGCACCAAAAATACCATCAAGATGCTGGAGGAGGCCAAGAAAAACGGCGCCACAACCATTTGCATCACCGGTATGGAGAAAGCGCCCATTACCCGGGTGTCGGATATCTGTATGGTTTCTCATTCCAAGGAGACGATGTTCCGCAGTATGGCTATGGCTTCCCGCATCGCCCAGATGGCGATTATCGACGCCTTGGTGGTCGCGGTATCCTTCAAACGGTTTGAGCGGTCCAAGCAGTATCTGACTTTGACGGACAAAATTTTTAGTAGAGGACAAAATGTAAGCTGGCAATGAGGAGAGGACGAATATGAACGTAGTGGTTTTGGGAGAATTGTGCGAGGACATCCTGATGCACAACCCTAATTCCGTAGAGGTGTTTGAGCAAAAGATTTGGGCAAAGGACGTCACTGTGACCGCTGGCGGCTCGGCGGTTTATGTGAGCCAGGCCCTTTCCAGAATGGGAGTTGACGTGAGGCTGTGCGCTGTGGTTGGAGACGATGAGTCCGGCAAGAGAATGCTGCGGGACTTGCAGGCGTTTCCGGTGGATTGCTCCATGGTGCGGATGCTTCCAAATTCAGATACCACCAGAAGCATCGTGATCTGCGACGGCCCTGAAAAGGATTTCAAGGGATGCTCACCGATGCTTCCCTTATACATACCTGATATTGAGGACCTTGGCGGCGCGGAGCTTTTATATGTGGCCGGCTATGTCCTTTATCCTGAGCTGTGGACTGCCGAAGCCAGGGATTTGCTGAAAAAGGCAAAGGAACGGGGAATTACCGTTGCGCTGGATGTTCAGATGTTTCCAGTGGAGGGAATCGATCAGCTTGAGTTCAGCCATTTAGAAGGCGTTCTGCCTTATGTGGATATTTTCTTTGCCGCTCGAAAGGAGATGCTGGGCCTGCTGAAAACAGAGGATCCGGCCGGCTGCATGAAGCTGCTTCAGGAGATGGCTTCCGGGGGACAGCAGTGTTCAAGCAGGGAGGCAAGGGATGTGTAGTGGCAACCGGCGGTGAGCTCGTCCGCCGGCCGGGCTGCACCGTGGAAGCCTACGATACGGTAGGCTCGGGAGATATTTTCGGCGCCAGCTATTGCTACGGCGCTATGAGCGGCTGGGACAGCAGGCGCTGTGCCGACTACGCGGCGGTATTTACCGCTTTGAGTATTGGGGAATATCACAATGTGAAGAATTACCCCGCCAAAGAAGCAGTGGAAGCTGTGCTTTCAACTATAGATTAGGAGATGTGCGTTTATGAAAGAGTTGAAGATTTGCGTGATCGGCGCGGGAAGCACCTACAGCCTGAATTGATCGACGGATTTTTTAACCGTCAGGACAAAATGAAGGTAAAGGAATTTGCCTGATGGATATCCGTATGGACCGGCTGAAAATTGTAGGCGGCCTGATCGAGAGAATGTGCCAGCATTATGACAATCCGCCGAAAGTGATAATGACCGACGACCTAAAGACCGCGGTAGAAGGCGCGGATTATGTCGTAACTCAGTTCCGTGTGGGCTTGCTGCCCGCCAGAGCCAAGGACGAGAGAATCGGCCTGCGCCACGGCTATATCGGACAGGAAACCACGGGCCCCGGCGCTTCGCCAAAGCGCTGCGCACCATCTGTGATCCTGGAAATCGCTGAAATGATGAAGAAATACGCTCCGGGCGCCAAGCTGATCAACTTTACCAATCCATCTGGAATTATCACGGAGGCGGTGGCCCGGTATACGGATGTTCCCGTGGTGGGCCTGTGCAACTGTCCCATTACGGCCTTCATGCGCACCAAAAAGCACATGGGCTGGGAAAACGACGACGTATTTTTCGATTATTTCGGCCTGAACCATCTTGCCTTTATCAAAGGGATCTATCTCAACGGCAAGGATGTTACCGACGAGGCCTTTGAAAAGATTTTAGACCATCCCAACTGCGATGAGATGCTGGCTATGCCTTCAATAAGCGCCAGGCCCTCGCCATGCGCGTCCTGCCGGTTAGCTATTTGCAGTATTACTTCCACCAGAAGGAGCTGTATGAGAAGATTTCCTCCCAGGAAAAGACCCGGGGTGAATCCCTGATTGAGGTGGATAAGCAGCTGCTGAAGGATTACAGCGATCCCAACCTGACCACTAAGCCGGCCGGCCTGTCGCTGCGCGGCGGTGCTTGGTATTCAGAGGCCGCAGTTTCCCTGATCAATTCCATGGAAACCAACGACGGCGCCATTCACTTTGTCTGCGTGCCCAATCATGGATGCATCCAGGGCCTTGATGATATGGCGGTGGTAGAGGTTCCCGCAGTGGTTAAGGGCGACTGCCTGCGGACGCTCAATGTGGCAAAATGCCTGCGGCGATTGACGGCCTTGTGAAACACGTGAAGGCTTACGAGTCTCTGACGGTAAAGGCCGGCGCCGAAAGATCCGCAGACGACGCCCTGCTGGCCCTGATCAGCCATCCGTTCATCCGTTCTGTCAACGATGCGGAAGCGATTCTGGACGATATCATCCGTGAGCATGCGGAATATATCCACTTACATTAAATAAACGCCGTCGATTCGCGGCAGGAGGAAGAGGGACATGGCAGTAAAATTTTTAGAGGACGTAGGCGCTAAACTCATCAACGCTACCCGGAAGGAAATGGTAGACGCCATCTTTGCCGCCAGCGGACGAGTGGTGATCGGTGAAACGGTTACCTTTAAGCAGTCTATGATCGACGGCGTCAGCAACATCGAGCTTTTGAAGAGCTGGGGCTGCGATATGGTCACCATTAACCATTATAATGTAAACTTCCCCATGATTCCTGGAATGGAATCCACCCAGGCGGGAATCGAGCAGTTTGGCTCCTGCTTTAACGAGGCCGGCAGCAAGGGCTGCAAGCCAGTACAAAGGTGATTGAAAATTCTTTCCAAAAGATTTTCTGGCAGTTTGGCTTCGGCGCCACTATTGGCGACGTCAAGCGGCTGGTAGGCGTACCGGTGGGTATGACTCTGGAGCCCGTCACCGAGGAGGACGACTATCCTCAGGCCGGGTGGCCAATGAGGAAAACGCCCGCAGAGGCGCCGAACAGGGTGCCAGCTATATCACCCTGATCCACACGCCTCAAATGTCCGCCGGTGAGTTCGCGAAAAGCGTGGCGCAGGTGAGAAGCGGCATGGGAGAAATGGGACTGGTAAAGGCTGGTAAAATGCCCTGGGGCGGCTGCTCCTTCCTGGTGAATGCCGACGAATTTGTAACGGAGGCTGAAATTAAGGAGCTTGCCGCGGCAGGGGCGGATGCCATTGTACTGCCCACGCCCGGAACGGTGCCCGGCCTCACCATCGAGCTGGTGCGCCAGTGGGTGACAGTGGTGCATAATTGCGGCTTGCTGGCGGAAACCACCATCGGTACCTCCCAGGAGGCGCGGATCCGGATGTCATCCGCCGTTTCGCCATCGACAGTAAGATGACCGGGGCGGATCTGTTCCAGATCGGAGACAGCGTTTACGGCGGCTGCTGTACTCCGGAAAATGTGATGTCTTTTGCGCGGGCTATCAAAGGCCAGCGTCACACTCTGCGCAGGGCGGCGCTTTCTCCCCTGCGCTGAGCAGTTAAATTCAGATAAAGAAGGAGAGGTAAACTATGAAAAAGCATGCGGCACTTTTACTGGCAGTTGCCTGGCGGGCTCTATGTTCCTGGCGTCCTGCTCCGGTGATGGTTCCGGAGCTTCAGCTCCGGAAAGCTCCGGCGGCACTGAGTCCCAAAGCGCCAGCGCGGAGGAGTCCTCCGGCGCCGAAACCCCCGAGCTGTCCGGCGAATTGGTCGTTATGACACTGGCAGGAGAACCTTTTGTACCTGCTTGGCAGGATCAGGCGGCTGTTTTCACAGAGCAGACCGGCGTAAAGGTTACCGTGGATTCTGTACCGTGGGAAAACCTGCGCGAGACCTGCACGTTAGAGCTTGCTTCCGCTACCGGCGCTTTCGACGTGATTTACGTCCATCCCTCCTGGTTCCAGGAGTTTGCGAAAAACGGCTACCTGGTTCCCGCGGATGAGTATACCACGGAGGAAGAGTTGGAGAAGTATATCACCAACCTGGTGGATGACTACCGCTACGAGGGTACCCTTTACGGCCTGCCGGACTGGGTTACCACCCATATTTTAGCTTACCGCACCGATATCTTCGAGCAGGAAAGCCTTGACCCGCCCGAGACCTGGGATGACCTTCTGGCAGTTTGCGAGCAGCTAAGCGGCAGCAGCGAGTATTTTCCCATTTCCTTCCCAGGCAAAAAAGGCGGCACCCTGGCCAGTATCTTCAGCTCTCTGCTAACCAGCAACGGCGGATGGTACTTTAACGACGCCGGCGAGCCTAACGTCAACTCTGCGGAAGGCGTTGAGGTGGCTGAGTTCTTAGCTGATTTGGCTCCTTATCTGCCTCGGGATATCAGAATTTCCACTGGGATGAAAATGGACAGATTACCTCGGGCGGTAAGGCCGCGATGACACTGGTCGCCACCCAGTCTACCACCTGGCTGGAGGAAGAAAGCAGCGCTACTGCTGGGAAATGGGGCTATTTGGCTCTGAAGTCCAATAAGGGCACCGTGGGCGGCATCATCGACGACTACTGCTGGTCCGTGTGCGTCGACTCTCAGAACAAGGAGGCTGCCGGCGAATTCGTGAAGTTCTTCACAGATACCGACGCTCAGAAGTACTTCACCCAGAAGTCCAGCACCTGCGGCGCCACTAAGGCGTATTATGAGGATACCGAACTGCAAGAGTCCATTCCCATGCTCTCTGCTATGTCTGAAATTCTGAATGAGAACACCAATCCAGCCCCCTCCTGGGTACCTGGGCTGCCGAATGTGAGATTTTGGAGGTAAACCTGCAGAACGTTATGAACGGTAATATGACCGCTCAGGATGCTTTAAATCAGGTTCAGGCCAAAATGACCGAAGGATAAGCATCGAAACTTTAGCGCGAATTACGGTGCCTCAGCCGGACACCGTAATTCGTGCGTTCCTTAAATGGTGTTTTAAATTGTGAGTGCTGGGAGGCCTTGTTATGAAGCGTCGTTCTAAAAGTCGCCTGCGCACCGGAAATTTGGCTATGGGTTATTGTTTCTCGCTGCCGGTGATGATTTTCCTTTTCATTTTTATTTTTCTTTCCATCGCGTATTGCTTTTATATGAGCTTCTTTGAGTGGAAGCTATTTGATTTAGGTAAGGATAAAACATTTGTCGGCCTTGATAACTATATTAGAATTTTTCAAGACGGCATCTTCGGGCAGGCGGTTGGAAACACGCTGCTGATTGTTTTTGTTTGCCTGACCCTGGAAACTGTATTAGGCTTTTTGATTGCGCTGACTCTTTGGAACCTAAAGCGCACCCTGAGGGTGCTGCAAACGATTCTGCTTCTTCCCATGATTACCGCTCCTGTGGTTGTGGCCTTGATTTGGCGGTATATCTACGATCCCCAGTTTGGAATGCTGAACTATGTGCTGAGAAATACCATCGGGATAGGCGATATCGCTTGGCTGGGGGTTGAGAGCACCTCCCTGATGAGCGTGATGGTGGTGGATATCTGGCAGATGACTCCCTTTACCATCCTGATTCTGTTTGCCGCTATGACCGGTATTTCAGAGGACTGGATCGAGGCGGCTCAGGTGGATGGCGCTAAATTCTGGCGCATCGTCCGTAAAATTATTCTGCCGGCTCTGATGCCTATTCTGATGTTTATCCTGTTGATGCGCACCATGGATCTTTTTAAGATCTTTGACACCGTCTATGTGCTCACCAAAGGCGGCCCGGGCTTTTCGACAGAGACCCTGTCGATGTATACCTATAAGGTCGGCTTTTCCCAATACGAAATGGGCTACGCGATGGCGCTGTCTATTGTAACGTTAGTTGGAATCATGCTGATTAGCTGCTTCTATATGCGGCGCAGCAAGAAGCTGGAAGAATAGGAGGTGGACGGCGATGCAGTCGAGACGCAAGAGAAAAACGCTGATCCTATCCATTTTAGTCGTGGGCCTGTTTGTTATATGGACCGTCGTTCCGATTTATATGCTGATTTCTCAATCGGTAAAGCCGGAAAACATTATGTTCGCCGACCCGCCGAAGCTTTTTATCAGCCGATCTTTGACCACTTTGTCCGGGTATTTGTCCGCAACGATATTTTAGGCAGCATGATAAACAGCGTGATTGTTTCTGTCAGTACCATGGTGCTTTGCGTGGTGCTGGGAGCTTTATGCGCTACTCCCTGGCACGGATCAGAATTCCGGGCTCCAAGTTTATTGCGATGTTTATTATTCTAACCCGCACGGTGCCTGCCGGCGCTCTCATGATGCCCATGTACGTGCTGATGCGCGAGCTGGGGCTGGCCACAAGCTATCTGGCGGTAATCTTTGCCCATACGGCTCTGCAGCTTCCTTTTGCGGTGCTGATGATGAAGGGCTTTTTCCAAGATGTGCCCCTGGAGCTGGAGCAAGCCGCCCAGGTGGATGGCTGTTCCAGAATGCGGACTTTTGTGAAGATCTGTATTCCCATGACGGCCCCTGGTGTGGCTACTACCGGAATCATGGTGCTGCTGAACTCCTGGAACGAGTTTATGTTCGCCTTAATTCTCACCGGCAGGGGAACCAGAACGCTTCCCATCGCTATTTCGTCGTTTTTGGGCGCCGTTTCCATTGACTGGGGCGCCAGCTCCGCGGCGGCTACGCTGGCTACCGTACCGATTTTTATCGCGGGCGTGTTCATTCAGAAGTATTTTGTGCGGGGGTTAACCAGCGGCGCGGTAAAGGGATAACCGAATGAAGAATATACATAATTTAGAAGGATGGTTTGATTGAATAACAGTATCATGTTTCAGGAAATCCAAGAGGAGCCTGCTGCGTTAAGAGAATGTATCGAGCAGAACCAGGTCATGGTAAAATTTTTGGCGGAGGAGATCCGGAGCAAAAATCCAAGCTGCCTTGTGCTGGCCGCCCGGGGTACAAGCTGCAACGCGGCTAAATTCGCCAAATATGTGTTTGAGACCTATGTGGGGCTGCCTGTAATGATCGCGGCTCCGTCGGTGCTGACCAAATATGGCGGAAAGCTGAAGCTTTCTAACGCGGTGGTGGTTGGAATTTCCCAGTCCGGCGCGGCCCAGGATGTTTGCAGCCTAATCGACAGAGGAAACCGGGACGGTTCGCTGACTGTGGCCATCACCAATACCGAAGGCTCTTTGCTTTCCCAGCGGGCAAAGTTCCACCTTAATTGCTGCGCTGGCCTGGAAAAGAGCCTGGCCGCCACGAAAACCTTTTTGTGCCAGCTTGCCCTGCTGACCCAGCTGGCTGCTCAGCTGTCCGGAGAGCCCCGACTGCTTGATTTAGTGAAGAGGCTGCCCCGGATTGCCGCGGCGATGCTGGACAGAACACAGGAGCTTTCCCGGATGGCGCACCGGTACCGCTTTATGAACGAGTGCTTTATTTTGGCCCGGGGGCTGAACTATCCTATCGCGCTGGAATTTGGAATCAAGACTCAGGAAACTTCCTTTGTCCGTTCCAGGGCATATTCCGTGGCGAATTTTACCCATGGCCCCATTGCCATGCTGCGGGATTTTATTCCGGTGTTTGTGCTGGCAACCGACGCCGCTACGGATGAAAATACCTGTGAGATGATTAAGCGGCTGAAAAACCAGCGGTGCGACGTGTGCGTGATTACGAATAAACAGGAAATTGCCGATCTGGCGGGAGGGAACGCGGTTCTTCTGCCGCCGGAATGCGAGGGCGTAGCGGGAGGCTTTGCCTGCGCTACGGTGATTCAGCTGTTTGCCTGCGAGCTTTCGGTGCAGCGCGGCAACAACCCCGACGCTCCGGAAGGACTGACAAAGGTGACGGTCACCGTCTGACAGCCGGCGCTCGGTATGACTGACGCGAATATTCCTGCTTTTCGTCCCCTCCGGAGAAGCTTGACCATCCGCGTCGGCGCCGACGTGCCCGAGGGCAAACGGAATAAAGCGCTTGTGGAGCCTGGAGTTCGACGAACAGGCTCCGCAGGCGTTTTGCTTTATTCAAGAGATGCCCCGGCTTGTGCAGGGGAGAAAAAGAGCTCCTGCCTCAAACGTTGAGGCGGGAAGGCTGTTGGAAGCCTAGGAAAGCCCTATAAAAAGGCTGGCTTGCTTACGCGTTTAGAGTGCGTGAGAGAAACGCGGGCGATCCATCGGTTCAGAGAGGAAGCTGGCAGCAGTTCCCGAGGTTCTTCCAAAAAGCGGAGCACTTCTGACCGTCTTCTGGAATAAGATAAAGAAGAACTTATCAGGAGGCGATAGCTTGGCAATACGAATATTTATTGATCAGGGCCACAATCCCAGCGGCCACAATGCCGGGGCGGAAGGAAACGGCCTGCGGGAGCAGGATGTCACCTATAACGTGGGAATTTACCTGGCAAGCCTGCTTAATGACGATGTCAGGTTCCAGGCCCGGGTGTCCCGCCCTACGCCGGAAACCGTTCTTGGCATAGATAACGCGACTAGCCTGCAGGAGCGGGTCAATATGGCAAATTCCTGGCCCGCTGATTATTTTATCAGCATTCACTGCAATTCCAACACAAATCCCGAAATCAACGGCACTGAGGTCTATGTTTACCGCGCCAATACCCAGTCCTACTGGCTGGCTCAGCACATTCTCAACGGCATTGTTGAGAGAGTAGGCACCCGGGATAACGGCGTCAGGATCAATCCCTCGCTTTTTGTTCTCCGGCGCACCACTATGCCCGCCGCACTGGTAGAACTGGCGTATCTCAGCAATTGGGCCGACGCCCAAAAGCTGCGGGAGGATCAGTGGGAATTTGCTTGGGGAATCTATCAGGGCCTGCTTAGTTATTTTGGTTTTCAACCTCTTTCGTAAGAAAAGCAGCCGGGTTCAGAACACTGAAAAGTTCGCTCTAAACCCGGCTGCTTTATTGTTTGGAGCCCCATCGGCAGAGGTGGAGGAAGCCCCCCAAAAAGCTTTCGCAGCAAGCATCGGGCGAAGCAAGCCTGCAATGACCGCTTTGCGATGCCGGTAAGCTGTCGTTAAAACGGTGACCGCCCGTTTACGGGCAGTGAGGCAAGTGACGCGATGCAAATAAAATTCGCTGCGGCTCAAAACGCTTACCGCCGATAGGCCTCATAGAGCCTGCCCAGGCTCTGGTTTTGACGGCGGTTATGGCAGGCTCCAGCTTGCGCGTTCGGAAAAACCGGCGGAAGGCTTCCGCCGGTTTTGTCCTGCTCCTTATCACACTTGGAAACTCCGTTAAAATACCTTTCCCGCAGAGGCTGAGATTACGGCCGCTCGGAACAGCGGTTGGAAAAGGCTAATTGAGAAAGAACCGTAAATTTAGAAAACTGTTTCAGATGTTTTGAAAGGCTTGCGGATAGTAGGAAATGATACTCCTGCTGAGCCTCCGGACGGCTTATCGATATGGCTTGGGAGCAACTGAAAAAGCAGAAAATCCGAATGCTTGTCTATGGAAAATAGAAAAAATGATCTACAAAATATTGACTTATCATTTACAGGTGATACAATATATAGTATCAATCTTTTCGAGGAGGACCCGAACTATGGAGCTTTCAAAAAACGCGCTTACCGTATTGGAACGCCGCTACCTCATTAAAAACGGGGAAGGAGTTGTCATCGAGACTGTAGAAGAATTGTTCCGCCGCGTGGCCGGGGCGATTGCCGCGTCAGACCGCCGGTATGATGAAAACGCCGATTGCGAGGCGCTCGCTGACTCCTTTTATAGAATGATGACCAACCTGGAGTTTTTGCCCAACTCCCCAACCTTAATGAACGCGGGGAGGCCGCTGGGTCAGCTGTCCGCTTGTTTTGTGCTTCCGGTGGAGGATACTATGGAGGGCATTTTTGAAACCATTAAGCAGGCGGCGCTGATTCATAAATCCGGCGGCGGGACGGGTTTTTCCTTTTCCAGGCTGCGCCCCTGCGGCAGCGCGGTGAATTCTACCGGCGGCGTGGCGTCGGGTCCCATCAGCTTTATGAAGGTGTTCAATATGGCCACCGAGGCTGTTAAGCAAGGCGGCACCCGGCGGGGGGCCAATATGGGAATCCTACGGGTGGATCATCCGGATATTATGGAATTTATCCACTGCAAAACCAACAATAAGGAAATCACCAATTTTAATATCTCAGTGGGCCTGACAGAGAAATTTATGAACGCTGTGGAGGCGGGAAAGGACTACGAGCTGGTGGATCCTCACGGCGGCAGGGTCACTGGTACGCTGAACGCCCGGGAGGTATTCGAATGCATCGTGGATGCGGCCTGGCACAACGGCGAGCCTGGAATTATTTTTCTGGATCGCCTGAACCGGGACAATGTGGTGCCGAAAGCGGGGGAAATCGAATCCACAAACCCTTGCGGCGAACAGCCCTTATTGCCCTATGAATCCTGCAATTTGGGGTCAATCAACCTGACAAAAATGCTCAGGGAAGAAAACGGCGTTTACTCCTTTGACTGGGACAAGCTGAAGGCTACCGCCAAAAAAGCAGTGCATTTTCTGGATAACGTGATCGACGCCAATAAGTATCCTTTGAAGGAAATCGACTTTATGACCAAACAGACCCGCAAGGTCGGCCTGGGAGTCATGGGGTGGGCGGATGCCCTGCTGCGGCTGAAAATCCCCTACAACTCCGAGCAGGCCGTGCGGCTGGCGGAAACCGTAATGAGAGCGGTGACTGAGGCGGGCCGTGAGGAAAGCCGGGAGCTGGCGAAGGCCCGCGGAACCTTCCCGCTGTTCCAGGAGAGCACTTTGGATCAGGAGCTTCCCCAGCGAAACGCTACGGTTACCACAATCGCCCCGACTGGAACCCTGTCGCTGCTGGCCTCCTGTTCCTCCGGCGTAGAGCCGATTTTTGGCTATGTTTATATCCGGAATATTATGGACGGTACGGAAATGATCGAGGTCAATCCCATTTTGCGGGAGGTCCTGGAGGAAAGGGGCCTGTATTCCGACGAGCTGATGAAAAAGATCGCTAAACAAGGCAGCCTGGAAGGAATTGAGGAAATTCCCGAGGAGATCCGCAGGGTGTTTGTTTCCGCCCATGAGGTCAGTCCGGAATTTCATATCCGTATGCAGGCGGCTTTCCAGCGGCATACGGACAACGCGGTGTCCAAGACCGTGAATTTCTGCAACAGCGCCACACGGGAAGAGGTCGCGGAGGTTTATAAGCTGGCTTTCCGCCTTGGCTGCAAGGGCGTTACGATCTACCGGGACGGCAGCCGCAGCGAGCAGGTGCTGAACATCGGCAAGGTGAAAAGGATGGCCAGGAGGAATCCCCGGCTGAAGGCGGTCAGGCGGCTCATCAAGCCCCGTCCCGCCCGGATATGACTACCGGCATCACCGAACGGGTGAAGATTGGATGCGGAACCTCTATATACGGTGAACTATGACGAGCAAGGTATTGTAAATTTTCACCAACACCGGCAA
>ENA-OQLB01000821-OQLB01000821.1-human-gut-metagenome-genome-assembly--contig:-NODE-821-length-15706-cov-5.014507_pt1 | contig 15706 bp, 18 predicted proteins | sample MGYA00242656_ERZ504813 | MGnify/ENA primary metagenome ERZ504813 (study PRJEB26092, sample SAMD00036388) | human gut metagenome | host: Homo sapiens | study: EMG produced TPA metagenomics assembly of... | reverse complement strand
TAGGCATTTTAATTGTTTTTAGTTATATATTATTGTTTATATTAATTCAAAACTATACACTTTTGGGCTGCAAAGATACTAATAAGTTTTGAATAATCAATGCACTACAAGTTTTTTTTTGATTTTATGCTTCCCCCTTGATGTTGGGCAACGGCGGAGGGGCTGTTCGTCCGGCATGCGAATGGGACCAAAAGCGCGTTCATATTTGCCTATGTTCTCTTCGAGCGCGCGCAGCAGGCGTTTGGCGTGTTCGGGCGCCAGCACGATGCGCGACTGCACTCCGGCTTTGGGCATCCCCGGCATCACCCGCACAAAATCCACGATAAACTCCGAGCTGGAATGGGTGATAATGGCAAGATTGGCATACGTGCCTTGCGCTACTTCCTCTTTCAGTTCAATCTGCAATTGTCCGTTATTATTCTCCTGATTTTCCATAATTGTTTATACATCATTATTATTTATATAGATAGGGGCAAATATACTTCTTTTCATCGGGAACACACAACATACTCCGGTGTAAAAAAAGCCACTGCCCCCATAAAGCACAAAAAAAGTTCCGCCCCTGCAAGCCGGCCGGCCTGCAAGGGCGAAATCTTTACACAGCCGCAGTGTCGTCCACCGCCAGCCGCCTGTCGCAATTCTCCCGCATGCAGCGGCAAGTCAACGCTTTCGCCAGCTCCGCTTTCAGCGAGAAGATTTCGGTGTGCATTTCCTTCACGCGTGCACTCAGCCCGAAGTAGTCCTGCAACACCTTCTCCAGCTGCCCGACAAGGAATCCGTACTGTTCCCTCACCAGCTCGCTGAACTCTTTCATCTTCTCCACTTTCTTCTTGCTCCGTTTGGAGAGGAACGGGAGAAACGTCAGCAGACATTCCAGCATTTTTTCAATAATCGCTTTCATCTTTCACTCCTTTCTTTTTGTTCATACCACAGATACAGATCATCCCAACGTCCTGTTCCTCGCCGCCGCCCGGCACACCGCCGCCTGCATCCTCCTCTTCTTTCTGCCCGTTCAGGTAGGTTTGCAGATCCACGAACTCCATTGCGTCCTCGGCGCGTGTAGAGGCCAAATCGGGACGCACGCCGGTCGAAGGGCGGAAGTTGATGCGCACTGTCCGTATCTTCTTTGCCGTACAGTCCTTCTCCATTTCCGAGCCCTCGGTACGCGCCGAGAGGCTGAACACCCCGAAATCGCGGATGTTCACCGAATGTCCGTTGTACAGGTTCTTGCGCATGCACTCCACGAAGTTGGCAATCACGCTGAGAATATCACCTTTGGAGAGCGAACTGTTCTCTTTCATCTGGTACGCAATCTTGTCGATGCCCACGCTCTGTCCCAAAGTGAGCAGTTGCGGGTAATACTTCGCCGCTGCCGTTTTGTCCGCCACATTCTTACGCAATGCTTTTTTAAATACAATAGCCATACTCTTGTCTCCTTTTTACTTTTTTAAGTGAATATTGTCTTTGGTTTCTCCACCATCCCGCTACCGGTTCTGCCGGATTGGTGAAACAAAGATAACACCGAGCGGAGGCAACACCGACCGCCGGGCGCCGCCGAACGTCGCCCATGTATCCGGATGTATTTATAAAGTCCTTGATGCAAGAAGGGCCATCCTCTTTCGGACAGCCCCCAAGCACAACTGATTGTCACAGATTACCACATCTGCTGCTACGAGACGGATGTACAAGCATCCGACCGCACATAGTTTATTCCAACTGGTTATTTCATTTATTAATGCCAGGCGATATATCCACATTTACCTAACGCCCGCCACCAACTTTTATATATCCTTTCATTCTTCCCAAAAAATTTTCTATAGTATCTCCTTGCTTCAGAGTAATAGTTATATCGCCACACGCTCCTTCTTGCCCGCTACCAATCCCGGCTCCAAATTGGGCTCCAGTCGAAGTTATCATTGCATTTTTAATGGTAATGTTACCACACCACGCCATGAGATTTGAACCAATACCTGCCGGATAACTTCCATTCGCTTGTGCTGTAACCGTACAATCCTCAATATTAATATGCCAGCCACCGTTAGCAGTATATATCGTACCTATCCCACATCCTTGATACCCACCTATTGCCGTCAGTTCCCCGGAACCAACAATTTTAATGCTTCCACTTGTACCATCATTTCCCAATTGAATGCCTGAAGCACCATAATCAGTACTTTTCAAGATATTTTTATTTACTACCCTAACAGTAGGGTTACCATTTTTAATATCCAATGCTACCCCGGCAGACACATTTAAGCTATCAATATATATGGTTGGAGCGCCATTTGTAACAGTGATATTATTACCGGTAGCCTCTAAAGAACTTTGTGTAACATAATAAGATCTGTCATCTCCAATAGATAGAGAACCTGTTGATAAATCCCACAACTCTTTTCCTGCCTTATCTATAAAAGAAACGACATTAAAATCATATTGCTCTCCCGACAACAAGCCACTGCCTGTATTAAACGCAGTCTTAAAATCTCTTCCATCTTTCTTACCCGTCACTTTCAGTTGCGTCTGTCCCGGCACAATGCAAGCCTTCCACTTCCGCGCATTCTCTCCATATGCCTTGATTGAGGAATTCCCCGTAACGGCACTTGTTGTCAGCGATTGGTTGAGAATGGTTACATCCGTTACATCTTCATTGAATGTAAAGATCACTTTTGCCATACGGTGAGCGAACTGCAGCCTCAGTGCGCTATTGCTGATGCTTCCGTTGGCAACAAGAGCATCGCTCTTATAGTAATTATCGCTGCTGCTTTGGTCGGCTTCCACAAAAGCGGTGGAATAGGCTCCGTCACTCCGGTAAGGATAATAGGCTTTCACTTTCGGAGCAGAGCACTCCCTGTAATAGATTTTTTCGCCTACCGCCACCAATGCCGAACCGCTTGCAGGGTATTCGTACTGCACGTTCTGATAGGCCGCACTGCCATCCACCGACACACCGATGTGGCATCCGGGAGTGAATTTCGTATCGGTTTCTCCACCGTCGCCTGCTCCGGTAAACGTGCTTCTGGACACCACGATGTCTACGGGGATATCCCCGTCGTCCTTGCCGGTATCGTCCGGCAGGAACGGCTCCCCGTCGCGCGAGCAGGCGGCAAGCAACAGGAGTGCGAAACAGAAACTGAAAAATCTAAAGATTGCGGCTTTCATACATGCGTCTTTTTTTTATTGCAGGATTGCGTCAGAGCTGCCACCGTCCTCCGGTGTCCAAGGCGTAATATCGCTGCTTTCCACCACCAGCTCCCGCTTCTTCACAGTGACAGTTACGGTATAGCATTTGCCTGCCTTCAGTTCCTTTCCCGACAGGATTTTGGCGCTCAGATAGCTGTCGCCGTCCGATGCAATCGTCAGAAAGACATCCGCAGAAGCCGTTTGGGGAGGAACGATTGCCACGAAAGACTGTTGGGTATCAGTATTATCAGCAGTCTCCGTCTGGTTGGACAGGTGAAGGTCTACAACCTTGGCATCACCGGCAAGAGCCACCACACCGTCAGCCAGGCTGAACGTACCTTTGGCCTTCAGGCCCTTCAGCGTAGGCGCCATTAGGCCGCCCAAGTCCGTCACAGAACTACCGTCGGCCTGCAGCACAATAATAATTTTCGTCATGGAATGTGCAAACTGGAAATTCACATTGGGATTGTTCTTGCTTCCGGAGGACGCATTTTCATTCTTGTCCTTATCCGCAAACAGGAAGTCGAACTTCACCTGTCCTTCAAGGCGCTGGTCGGTGGCTTCGAAAGCGATTATCCCTTCTTTCTTTCCTCCTGCGTTGTCCGTAATGCCGTCATCCGCCGTATACGGATAGTACGCCTTGAAGTTCACCGTAACATCTACTGGATTTTTGAAGCGGAAAGCGGTAGTCCCGCCGTCCCAAGCATTTGCCGGGGTACGGGTGTATTTCAGGTTGACCGCGTTGTTGCTCTGCTCCACACCGTCTATCATCACCCCAGCCATTTCATTATTCAGCGAAAAGATACCGATGGCATCACCCGCCGCCCATTGATCGTCCGCCATACGTGTCTGCACGCGTCCGTCCAGATTGGTGGTGAATACTGCCGCCACGCAGTTGGCGTTGTCTGTCGGCTCATTGTCGTTACTGCAAGCACCGAGCAACAGCCCCGCAGCCAAAATCATAAATACGTTCGCTTTCATTGTTATTCGCTATTTTAAAATTATTCATCCGTCTATCCGTTTCACACAGCATCCCCCTCTTCGCTTCCGGAGGCACCCAGTCGGTGATGTCCGCATCGGGCAGTGCATCGTTCATCAGCTCCAGCGTGGCGTCCAGCGTCATGGGATCTGTTCCCCGGTTGAAGTCGGAGAGCGCCCCGGTCATGTCACGCGCCAGCGTCTGCCGCTGTCCGTCGGTGGCAATGAGCACGATGATGAACTCCTGCCGCACATCCGCAGCCGTACCCAGCAAGTTGAGCTCCGCCGTCAGCACATCGCCTTCGCGCACAAAGACAGGACGCACCGTAGCAGGATCGCCCTGCAGCTTCAAAGCAGCGATGTCCAATGCAGGCGCGATGCCGGTTATGGAGGCTTCGGTCCCTGCCAGAATGCCGGGATTGCCGCCCGCCAGTTTCATCTTCAGCGTCAGGCGGCGGGTGAGCTGCTTCATCGGAAGAGTCACCGCAAGGGTGTCGTCCGCCGCAATGCCGATGGTTGCGGCATTGCCATAGAGCACTCCGGGTTGCGGAAGCAGCGTGCCGTCTGGCAGGGATGCCACGCCCACCCGGTTGTCCGCACGCTCCATGCCTTCGGGCAGATTGAATACGGAGAGCGTATAGCTGCCGGGAGCAAAGACCTGCGGGCAAGGGAAATCGGGCACAGGGACGCTCGTGTGGTAGTCCTGCACCTTCATGTAGTAGTTGCCGGCATAGCCGGTGTGCAGCAGCAAGGCGCCTTTGGCGGGATGCGGCGTGTTGTAGAAAGTGTCGTCGTGCTCGCAAGCGGCAAACGCCACCCACAGGGCAAGCCACCCAAAGCATGATTTTGAAAATATAGGATTCCTCATAAGTTCATCGGTTACTGTTCGTTGTTTTCAGAAATCGTACAGCAGGGAAACACCCAACTGATTGATGCCCCAATAATCTTTCACGAGTTTTCCGCTTTTGTTGCGGAGAACGTTGACCGTCCCGATGCGGGTGTGTTCGTCGTATTCGGCACGAGTATAGCCTGCGGCGGCATGGAAGTCGAAAGCCCAATGACGGGTGAGGGGCAGGCGGTAACCGCCCGTAATGCCTCCGCCCTGATAGTCGCCGGCCTTGCCCGTAGCATCCAGTTTGTAGTGGTAGCTGCCCCGGTGGTACATGGCTCCCAGAAAACCGCGGCGGCGGACGCCGAGATAATAGCGTGCTTCGGGGGAGACACGCCAGATTTTGTAGCGGCGTTGTTTCTCTTTCCAGCCCCAGTCGCATAAGTGCCGTTCAGGAGAATGGCGATGCGGGCATCCGCCATGCGATATTCCAAGCCGAAATCGGCAGTGAGGGTGGCAAGGCGCAAGAGGTTGGTGCGGAGCGCAAAGGCCGACCTGAAGTCATGCCGTCCGTCTTTGTCCGGCTGCAAGCCAAGCGGCGACTCAGACAAGGAGGTTGCCGGGACAAGCGCCGTATCCGCAGCGCAATGAGTGGTATCTATGTCATGGGGTGTATTCTCCGTTTCAGAAACCGCGTTTGCATCATCCGCCTGCACCGAAGCCTGCGGCGCGGTGGGAAGCTTCAGACGCACTTCCACATAATCGCCTTCCTGCACATGGTTGACGGTGCGGAAGCATGCTTCGTGCAAACCGCCCCGCAGTATCATTTCGCTCTTCACGCGGTTGCTGCGCTCGCGGGCAGTCTTGCGGTCGGGGCAAAAACCCTCCACAAATACCGGAATATTACCCGAAAGGATGTCTTCCCGATGCATGCCTATCAAGACCATAAGGCGTTCCAACGCCTGCTCATTCCCCTTGTAGGGTACATAGAACATACCTTTGCCCCGAACAAAACGAAAACAATACAGAGAATCGTCAGCAAGAGCGCCACTCGCCCTACTGTCTACAAAGCATGCCATAAACAGCAGTATTACAGCGAGTTGTTTCATGTGGTCTGTTTTTTAAACGTTCGTTTAAAGAACACCCTTTCAGCATTCTGTCACGCATGCTGTCACCGGCTATTCGAAAAAGATTTTTTACACTTCATAAGTTGTTTAATCAATTGGTAATAAGGATTATAACCCTGTTTAAATAAATTATAATTAAAATATTTTGAATAAAATTTGCGGTTTTATCTTCATGTTCTTATCTTTGTGTTTTCAAACGAACGTTTAAAAAAACACCCCACCCCATTTTTACCATTCCTCCTTCGACACTTCAAAGCAAGGGCATTGCTTCACCCATTCTTCGGTTCAATCTCTCCGTTCCCGTTCAAATCGGGGCTAAGGTCACGATGTCCGCAGATGCGGCAGCCCGGATAGTCCAGCAGCAACGTGCGCACCAGTACGCGCAGTGAATGGCGCTGCCACCCGGTACGCGTATCGGCAGGCCTCCCTTTTTCGTCCAATCCGCCCTCATAGCAGATGCCGATGGAACGTGTATTGCAGCCTCGTGCATGCGCTCCAATCCGCCGACGGGGCGCATGGCTTTATATCCCCGTTCTTGCGGATATAAAAGTGATAGCCGCATCCGTTGAATCCCCGGCGGCGGTGGGCCGCCTCAAGGTCGTGCTCCGTAAAACAACGGTCGCACGCGTGGCCGAACAGTGAATCACAATCAAATCAATTTCTCTACAAGCCATAGTCTACTCTCTCCTGCTTTTTCTTAAGTTAAACATCTGTCATTTCCTCACCCTGCAAAGATAGGCATGCCGCCCGCAAGGCAGACCGCCCCGCGTCGCCGAGAGCCTTATTTGTATTTATCCATACTTTAATCGCACAAAAAACTTGCATATCTCACTAATAATCAGTATATTTACATAAACTTAAAAGCATACAAAAGCATGAAAGAGAACATGAAAGAAGACGAAAGATTCATCATCCGCACCTACGAAAAAGCAGAACTTGCACACCTCTATAACCCCAACATGCCCCTCGTCTCCACCATGCGGAAGCTGCGTGCGTGGATACGGCGCAACCGCCAGCTCACCGACGCACTCACCGCAACCGGAGAGAACAAGCGCGACCACTCCTACACTCCCCGACAAGTGTCACTCATCGTGGCGGTGCTGGGTGAGCCCTGAAACGAGCCTCTTTTGATAAAAAATCGCCACATAAAACTGAAACAGTTTATGAAACAGCAAGTGAAACAGTCTACACGCTATCTCCCAGCCATTTACAGACAAAACTGAAACAGCAGGTGAAACACTTTGTGAAACCAATATAAAAGAAATAACCAAAATAGATACAGGTCCATTTTCTTGTTTTTTTTGATTTTTCCGAAAGCGCCGGATGCATAAAATCCTACCAAACCCGATTATCCCCGCAGGATACCGAAATTTCCCCTGAGGATACAGTCCGAATCCGCCCGCCGCATTTTTTTCAAAAAAAGAAAGAAGAGAACCCCGTCCGGCGGAGCCCTCTTCTTTCATTATCAAAATCAGTGATTGTATCAGCGTTATATATTACTCTTCCGCTTTTTCATCGACAGCATAGTCGAGCACCGTCTTCTTGTTGGCAAGCATGCGGTCGTACTCTTCTTTTGAACCGACAATAATCTTTTCATACTCGCGCTGGCCTGTACCGGCAGGAATCAGGTGACCGCAAATCACATTCTCCTTCATACCTTCCAGACGGTCCACCTTGCCGTTGATGGCAGCTTCGTTGAGCACCTTCGTCGTCTCCTGGAAGGAAGCGGCCGACATGAAGCTCGAAGTCTGCAAAGCAGCGCGGGTGATACCCTGAAGAATCTGCGTAGAAGTGGCGGGAACCGCATCACGCACTGCAACGGGTTTCAAGTCGCGGCGCTTCAGCATGGAGTTCTCATCACGCAGCTTGCGGGCAGTGACAATCTGTCCCGGCTGCAGGTTCTGGGAGTCTCCTGCATCTACCACCACCTTCTTGCCCCAGATGCGGTCGTTCTCTTCCATGAACTCCAGCTTGTCCACTACCTGCTGCTCAAGGAAGCGCGTATCGCCCGGCTCGTCGATTTCAACCTTACGCATCATCTGGCGAACGATGATTTCAAAGTGCTTGTCGTTGATCTTCACACCCTGCAGACGGTAAACGTCCTGCACCTCGTTCACGATATATTCCTGTACGGCCGTAGGACCTTTAATGGCAAGGATGTCGGCAGGCGTAGTGGCTCCGTCGGACAACGGAGTACCGGCACGCACGTAGTCGTTTTCCTGCACCAGTATCTGCTTGGACAACGGCACGAGGTATTTCTTCACTTCCCCGGTCTTGGAGGTAACGATGATTTCACGATTACCGCGTTTCACCTTACCCATTGTAACCTCGCCATCAATTTCGGAAACCACAGCAGGGTTGGACGGGTTACGCGCCTCGAACAACTCGGTGACACGAGGCAAACCACCGGTGATATCACCCGCCTTACCAACGGCACGCGGAATCTTCACGATTACTTCGCCGGCTTTCACCTTTTGGCCGTCTTCCACTACCACGTGACCACCCACAGGGAGGTTGTATGTACGGATCAGCTCGCCGTCCTCGGTCATGATATGCGCAGTAGGCACTTTCGTCTTGTCCTTGGACTCGATGATGATGATTTCGCGCAAACCGGTGGACTCGTCGGATTCCACTTTATAGGTGACGTTCTCGATGACGCCTTCAAACTCAATCTTACCCGTAGCTTCGGTGATGATGACCGCGTTGAACGGGTCCCAACGGGCAATGAGCTTTCCTTTTTCCACCACTTCACCGTCGGCTGCATAGAGCGTGGAACCGTAAGGCACGTTGTGCGTGGAGAGTATGATGCCCGTATTGACATCCACGAAACGCACTTCCGCCAGACGGCCTACCACCACCTTCGCAGGTTCGCCCGCTTCGTCGATGATGTCTACCGTACGGAGTTCTTCAAATTCCAGACGGGAAGGATTCTTAGCCACGATGCTTGCGTTGGCAGCGATGTTGGCTGCCGTACCACCGGCGTGGAACGTACGCAACGTCAACTGTGTACCCGGCTCACCGATGGACTGCGCAGCAATCACTCCCACAGCCTCACCCTTCTGAACCATACGGCTGGTGGCAAGGTTACGTCCGTAACATTTGGCACACACACCCTTCTTGGATTCACAGGTCAATACAGAACGGATTTCAACACTCTCAATCGGAGAGTCCTCAATCTTCTGTGCAATGGCTTCGGTGATTTCCTCACCGCCCGCAACAAGCAGCTCGCCGGTTGTGGGATGAACAATATCATGTACGGATACACGTCCCAGGATACGTTCGTACAGCGTAGCATGGTTTCATCGTTGTTCTTCAAAGCCGTACAAACCAGTCCGCGGAGTGTGCCGCAGTCTTCTTCATTGATAATCACATCGTGCGACACGTCCACCAGACGACGGGTGAGGTATCCGGCATCCGCCGTCTTCAAAGCGGTATCGGCAAGACCCTTACGGGCACCATGGTGGAGATGAAGTACTCCAACACCGACAGACTTCCTTAAGTTGGAAAGAATCGGGTTCTCGATGATCTGACCGCCTTCGGCACCCGCCTTCTGAGGCTTCGCCATCAAACCACGCATACCTGAAAGCTGGCGGATCTGCTCCTTAGAACCACGAGCACCGGAATCCAACATCATATATACGGAGTTGAACCCTTGGTCGTCGCTCGAAATGGTCTTCATCAGGATGTTCGACAACTCGGAGTTTACGTGTGTCAGATGTCGATTACCTGGTTGTAACGCTCGTTGTTGGTGATGAAACCCATGTTATAGTTGTTGATTACCTGCTCCACCTCTTCGTAACCTCTCTGCACCAGCGCTTCCTTCTCCTCAGGATGATGATGTCACCCAAGTTGAACGAAAGACCGCCCTTGAAGGCCATCTGGTAACCGAGGTTCTTGATTCCGTCAAGGAATTCGGCTGCTTCTGCCACACCACAAACCTTGATTACGTGGCTGATGATGTCGCGAAGTGATTTCTTGGAGATAATCGTATTGATGTAACCTGCTTTGGCAGGAACAATTTCGTTTACAATGACACGTCCCACCGAAGTGTCGTGCATCATCTTGTCCACCACGTTGCCGTTTTCGTCAACGTCCTTCACGATGACGCTGATAGGCGCGTGAATGTCGCACTTGCCTTCGTTGTAGGCAATAAGCGCCTCTTCGGGACCGTAGAAAGTAAGGCCTTCGCCTTTGGCTCCCTTGCGCAGCTTGGTGATGTAGTACAGACCGAGTACCATGTCCTGTGCAGGCACCGTAATAGGCGCACCGTTGGCAGGGTTCAAGATGTTATGCGACTGGAGCATCAGCATCTGTGCCTCCAGAATGGCTTCATTGCTCAAAGGCAAGTGAACGGCCATCTGGTCACCGTCGAAGTCGGCGTTGAATGCCGTACATGCCAACGGGTGGAGCTGGATTGCCTTGCCTTCGATCATCTTCGGCTGGAACGCTGGATACCCAGACGGTGAAGCGTCGGGGCGCGGTTCAGCAACACCGGATGTCCCTTCATTACGTGTTCCAGAATGTCCCAGATGACAGGTTCCTTACGGTCCACAATCTTCTTGGCGCTCTTCACCGTCTTCACGATGCCGCGCTCGATGAGCTTACGGATGATGAACGGCTTGTAGAGCTCGGCTGCCATAAGTTTAGGAATACCGCACTCGCCCATCTTCAACTCCGGTCCCACAACGATTACGGAACGTGCGGAATAGTCGACACGCTTACCCAGCAAATTCTGACGGAAACGTCCCTGCTTACCTTTCAGACTGTCCGAAAGTGACTTCAAAGGACGGTTGGCGTCAGTCTTCACTGCGCTCGACTTACGGGAGTTGTCGAACAATGAGTCGACAGATTCCTGCAACATACGCTTCTCATTACGCAGAATCACTTCGGGAGCCTTGATCTCAATCAGTCTCTTCAAGCGGTTGTTACGGATGATGACGCGACGGTAGAGGTCGTTCAGGTCGGAAGTGGCAAAACGGCCGCCGTCCAACGGAACCAACGGACGAAGCTCAGGCGGAATAACCGGCACAATGCGCACAATCATCCATTCGGGCTTGTTGCGTCCGCGTGACGCGCGGAAAGACTCAACAACCTGAAGACGCTTCAATGCCTCCGTCTTGCGCTGCTGTGAAGCATCGCTGCCTGCACGATTACGCAGTTCGTAAGACAATGAGTCGAGGTCGATGCGCGACAGCAGGTCATAAATGGCCTCCGCCCCATCTTGGCAACGAACTTATTGGGGTCTGAATCTTCGAGGTACTGGTTGTCGCTTGGCAACTTTTCCAGCAGATCCAGGTATTCTCCTTCTTCGAGCAGGTCGAACTGTGCTACCTCGCCTTCCAATATACCCGGCTGGATAACTACATAACGCTCGTAATAGATAATGGCATCGAGTTTCTTGGTGGGCAGGCCCAGCAAATAACCGATCTTATTGGGAAGCGAACGGAAATACCAGATGTGAGCACCGGCACAACCAACTGGATGTGTCCCATACGCTCACGACGTACTTTCTTTTCTGTCACTTCCACACCACAACGGTCGCAGACAATGCCTTTGTAACGGATACGCTTGTACTTGCCGCAATGACATTCGTAGTCTTGATAGGACCGAAAATGCGCTCGCAGAACAAACCGTCACGCTCCGGCTTATACGTACGATAGTTGATGGTTTCAGGCTTTAAAACTTCACCACTCGAATTCTCAAGGATTTCTTCGGGAGAAGCCAAACCGATAGAGATTTTCGAGAAATTACTCTTTATCTTGTTATCTTTTCTAAAAGCCATACTTTTATATATAATTGATAATTGAGAATTAAAAATTGAAAAATAAATGTTGATAAGTCGGGAACCGGAAACCGGGAAGCATCCGCTTCCCAATCCCCAATCCTCAAAATTTCAATTTATTCTAAGTTGATGCTTAAGCCCAAACCTCTCAACTCGTGCAGCAATACGTTCAGTGATTCGGGGATACCCGGAGCCGGCATCGGCTCGCCCTTAACGATTGCTTCGTAAGCCTTGGAGCGCCCTACGACATCATCAGACTTGATAGTCAGGATTTCCTGCAGGATGTGCGCCGCACCGAATGCCTCGAGCGCCCAAACCTCCATTCTCCGAAACGCTGGCCACCGAACTGTGCCTTACCACCCAACGGCTGCTGCGTAATAAGTGAGTACGGACCGATGGAACGTGCGTGCATCTTGTCCTCAACCATGTGGCCGAGTTTCAACATGTAGGTCACACCCACCGTAGCCTGCTGCTCGAATGCCTCACCCGTACCACCGTCGTACAAAGTGGTCTTGCCGTAACGGGGAAGCCCTGCTTTGTCGGTCCACTCGTTCAGGTCGTCCAACGTGGCACCGTCGAAGATAGGAGTAGCAAACTTCACTCCCAGATTCTTACCGGCACGTCCCAAAACAGCTCGAATATCTGACCGATGTTCATACGTGAAGGCACACCCAACGGTTCAACACGATATCCACCGGAGTACCGTCAGCCAAGAACGGCATGTCTTCCTGACGCACCACGCGGGAAACGATACCCTTGTTACCATGACGTCCGGCCATCTTGTCACCGACACCGATCTTACGCTTCTTGGCAATGTAGACCTTAGCCATCTGGATGATGCCCGCAGGCAGCTCGTCACCGATAGTGATAGCGAATTTCTTACGCTTCAACTCTGCATCGAGCTCTTTATATTTCTTGATGAAGTTCATCACCAATGCACGTATCAGTCCGTTGGTGTGCTCGTCTTTTGTCCAGTTGCTCAACTGAATGGCAGTAAAGTCCATGTCGCTGAAATCGGAAGCGGAGAACTTGGCGCCCTTGCTGATCACTTCGGCTCCCATGTAGTCCTTCACGCCCTCCGACGTGTAGCGTTCGGTGAGCTTCAGGAGCTTGTTCACCAATATCTTCTTCAGGTCTGCCACCTTGCCGTCGAACTCGTCGTCAATCTTCGGCAGCAACGCTTTGTCCGCCAATTTGGAACTACGGGTCTTGATGACGCGGGAGAACAGACGCTTGCCGATAATCACACCCTTCAAAGAAGGAGAAGCTTTCAAGGAAGCATCCTTCACATCACCTGCCTTGTCACCGAAGATAGCACGAAGCAACTTCTCTTCCGGAGAAGGATCGGACTCTCCCTTCGGAGTGATCTTACCAATCAGGATGTCACCCGGCTCGATACGTGCACCCACGCGGACAATACCGTTCTCGTCGAGGTCTTTGGTGGCTTCTTCGCTTACGTTAGGAATGTCGGAAGTCAACTCTTCCATACCACGCTTCGTCTCACGAACTTCCAAAGAGTACTCTTCGACGTGTACGGAAGTCAGAAGGTCTTCGCGCACCACGCGTTCGTTCAACACGATGGCATCCTCATAGTTGTATCCCTTCCAAGGCATGTATGCCACCAACAGGTTCTTACCCAAAGCAAGCTCGCCCTGCTCGGTTGAGTAACCCTCGGTAAGGATCTGCCCCTTCGTCACACGCTGACCTTTCTCGCAAATAGGACGGAGGTCGATTGTCATGTTCTGATTGGTGCGACGCCATTTGGGGATAGTATATTCTTTCAGTGCAGATTCGAAACTTACGAACTCTTCCTCTTCCGTACGGTCGTACAGAATACGGATAGTAGTAGCATCCACGAAGTCAACCACACCTTCACCCTCGGCAGTAATCTGCGTGCGTGAATCGCGTGCGAGCTGACGCTCGATACCTGTACCTACAATCGGAGCTTCACTCTTCAACAAAGGAACTGCCTGACGCATCATGTTAGATCCCATCAATGCGCGGTTGGCATCGTCATGCTCCAAGAACGGAATCAAAGATGCCGCAATAGAAGCAATCTGCTGGGAGATACGTCCATCAATTCGACTTCATCAGGAGCAACAACCGGATAGTCGGCATCCTGACGGGATTTTACCCTGTCGCGAACGAAAGTTCCGTCATCATTCAGCGGTGCATTACCCTGAGCGATAATCTTTTCTTCTTCTTCCTCGGCTGTGAGGTAAACCAGACCTTCGTCCGAAAGGTCTACCTTTCCGTTGGCCACCTTGCGGTAGGGCGTCTCGATGAAACCAAGCTGGTTGATCTTGGCAAACACGCAAAGTGAAGAAATCAAACCGATGTTAGGACCTTCAGGAGTCTCGATCGGACAAAGACGACCGTAGTGGGTGTAGTGCACGTCACGCACCTCGAAACCGGCACGCTCACGCGACAAACCACCGGGACCCAGCGCAGACATACGGCGCTTGTGGGTAATCTCGGCAAGCGGGTTGGTCTGGTCCATGAACTGGGACAGGGCGTTCGTTCCGAAGAACGAGTTGATAACGGAAGATATTGTCTTGGCGTTGATCAGTCGATCGGAGTGAATACCTCATTGTCACGAACGTTCATGCGCTCGCGGATGGTACGTGACATACGTGCCAGACCGATAGCGAACTGGTTGGACAACTGCTCGCCTACCGTACGTACGCGACGGTTGCTCAAGTGGTCAATATCATCGACATCCGCCTTCGAGTTAATCAACTCGATCAGATATTTGATAATCTCAATAATGTCTTCCTTCGTGAGGACGCGAACGTCCATGTCGGTCGTCAGGTTCAACTTCTTGTTGATACGATAACGGCCTACATCACCCAAGTCATATCTCTTTTCAGAGAAGAACAGGTTGTTGATAACCTCGCGTGCACTGGCATCATCGGCAGGATCTGCATTACGCAACTGGCGGTAGATGTAAAGCACTGCTTCCTTCTCCGAGTTACTCGGGTCTTTCTGAAGGGTGTTATATATGATAGAGTAGTCAGACTGGTTCGGCTCTTCCTTGTGTACGAGGATATTCTGAACACCTGACTCTAATATAATGTCAACATGCTCCGGCTCGATTATTGTCTCGCGGTCGATAACGACTTCGTTACGCTCGATGGAAACAACTTCACCGGTATCTTCGTCTACAAAATCCTCAATCCATGTTTTCAATACACGCGCCGCCAACTTACGACCTACAATCTTCTTGAGATTCGTCTTGTTCACCTTCACATCCTCTGCCAAGTTGAAGATTTCAAGAATGTCCTTGTCATTCTCAAAACCGATGGCTCTCAGCAATGTGGTTACCGGCAACTTCTTCTTACGGTCGATGTAGGCATACATGACATTGTTGATGTCGGTAGCAAACTCAATCCAAGAACTTGAAAGGGATGATACGGGCTGAGTACAACTTGGTACCGTTGGCATGTACGCTCTGACCGAAGAACACACCCGGCGAACGGTGAAGCTGTGACACAACAACACGCTCCGCACCGTTGATGACGAACGTAGCTTTGTCCGTCATATAAGGGATAGGGCCCAGGAACACATCCTGAATAACCGTATCAAAATCTTCGTGGTCGGGATCGGTACAGTATAATTTTAATTTTGCCTTTAAGGGTACACTATAAGTAAGCCCTCGCTCTATACATTCGTCTATGGTATAACGCGGCGGATCAATATAGTAGTCCAAAAACTCAAGAACAAAATTATTTCTTGTATCGGCAATGGGGAAGTTTTCAGCAAATACTTTATACAGTCCCTCGTTCTTACGTTTCTCGGGTGGGGTGTCCA
>ENA-OQLB01000820-OQLB01000820.1-human-gut-metagenome-genome-assembly--contig:-NODE-820-length-15713-cov-1.784999_pt1 | contig 15713 bp, 19 predicted proteins | sample MGYA00242656_ERZ504813 | MGnify/ENA primary metagenome ERZ504813 (study PRJEB26092, sample SAMD00036388) | human gut metagenome | host: Homo sapiens | study: EMG produced TPA metagenomics assembly of... | reverse complement strand
GTTTGATTACCGGAATCGGGCAGTTATTCTCCCATTGCATTAAACTGTTACCATAATATTCATTTCCACCTTTCTTTTACGTGAATCTTTTCACTTATAGATACATTCTATCACCCTTCTTCCCTTATGTAACAGATAGTCCCGTTATTTTTACCAAAAACCAATTGTTATCGCGATAGCTTTTTGTATATTTATTGCGATATTTTACATTCGCTTCTTGCAGTATCCTTTCTTCTATAATAAATAGAAAAGTAAGACAGTATGTCTATAAATATGCATTGAGCAAAACTATAGAAAACTGAGAATCTATCGAAAAACGCTTCAGAAGGATTTAATAATATATGTGGTTAGCAGATGGTTGGAAAGATTATGAAGTAATTGACTCCTCAGACGGAGAAAAGTTGGAACGCTGGGGGCAGTACATCTTGGTTCGTCCAGATCCGCAGGTGATCTGGGATACACCTCGCACAGACAAACGCTGGATGCATCCGAACGCACACTATCACCGCAGTAAAAAAGGCGGCGGTGAATGGGAATTCTTCGATCTCCCGGAACAGTGGCAAATCAGTTATAAGAATCTTACATTTAACTTAAAACCGTTTAATTTTAAACATACCGGACTTTTCCCGGAACAGGCAACCAACTGGGACTGGTTCTCTGAAAAGATCCGCAATGCCGGGCGCCCGGTAAAAGTACTAAACTTATTCGCCTATACCGGTGGCGCAACACTTGCAGCAGCTGCTGCCGGCGCACACGTAACTCATGTAGACGCTTCCAAGGGAATGGTTACATGGGCAAAAGAAAATGCTGTTTCTTCTGGACTCGGCGATGCACCGATCCGCTGGCTGGTTGATGACTGTATCAAATTCGTAGAACGCGAAATCCGCCGTGGCAATCATTACGATGCGATCATCATGGATCCACCTTCCTACGGTCGTGGACCAAAGGGCGAGATCTGGAAGATTGAAGACGCAATTCATCCACTGGTAAAACTCTGTACGAAGATTTTATCCGATGATCCACTGTTCTTCCTGATCAATTCTTATACGACAGGACTTGCCCCAGCAGTACTGACTTATATGATTGCGACTGAGCTTAAGAAATACGGTGGACATGTGGATTCACAGGAGATTGGGCTTCCGGTATCTTCAAATGGTCTGGTACTTCCTTGTGGAGCCAGTGGAAGATGGGAGAGATAAGATTGCGGATTTTTGATTGATACGTTTGTGGCTTCTCAATAATACAACGTTTTTCCGAATAGCAGAATCTCAATTTGTGCAATCATAAAAGATCTAAAATAAAAGAGAAGTGATCCGGTATGAAATGGATTTCTCCTGCTATAAAGCTTGTGCTTTAAAGAAAATCCTTTTCTAAACTCAGATTACTTCTCTTTTTTATTTTCCATTCTCCTTTGGGTTTCCCATCTGAAAATTTATTGCAGATGCTCCATCAGATAGCTAAGAAACGCCTGGCAACCTTCCATCACATCATCAAATGTCTCATCAAAATTTCCTGTATACCATGGATCTGCAATGTCTCTCGGACGATTTGTGTAGTCCAGAAGTCTCTGTACCTTGTGCTCCGGGTCATTTCCGATGATTCTCATAATGTTCTGTATATTGTATCGCTCCATGCAGATGATGTAGTCGAATGCGGCATATTCTTCTCTACACATCTTGCGTGCACGGTGATTGCCACACGGGATTCCTTCCTTGCGGAGCTTCTTTTGTGTGCCGCGGTGAACTGGGTTTCCATGTTCTTCATTGCTTGTACCGGCGGAATCGATGAAGAAATCGGACTCTATGCCGGATTGTTTAACTAAATGTTTCATAACGTATTCTGCCATGGTGGAGCGGCAGATGTTGCCGTGGCAGATAAAAAGTACTTTTATCATTATTGCATAACCTCGCATTTCTTAGTTTTTCTTGGTATTTCGGGCTTTGTAAGCCCTTGTAAAAAATTGCTTTCTGACATAAATTGGTGTGTTATGGCATATGTTATACCGCAAAAGGTGTAAAATAAGGTGTAGATTTCACGGTTTTACACCTTACTATTTTAAGCTTTAAAAACGTAATTACACAACCCGAAGTCTGGCGACTTCTTCTCTGGCATCCTCAAGATTTACATGTGTATACGTATTCAATGTAACACTTATATCTGAATGCTCCATCAAATATTGTAATGCCTTTAGATTCATTCCCGACTTCGCCATATGGGAACAATAAGTGTGTCTGCATACATGCGGTGTAACATTTGGCATCTGAACCTTGTAAATTCTATTATACTTCTGAACGATATGTTTAAAGTAATGCTCCCAGTGTAAGGAATAACATATACTTCCATCTTTATCAAAGTATAAAAATCCGCTTTTTCCATCTATCATAGGTTCTGCTTTTGGTGGATTTCGTTTTTCTATAATCTTCTGAAAACATTCTTCCACATCCGCAGTCATAGGTATCTTTCTTGTTCCGCTGGTTGTCTTCGTTTCTTGAATGTAATATCCGATTTTTGATTTCTTCTGCAATTGATGGTCAATATTGATTGTGTGTTCCTTAAAATCAATATCAGAAACAGTCAGCCCACAAAATTCGGAAATACGAAGACCCGTCTTAAACAGTATATAAATGCCTTCGTAGTATTTACTGAAATGTGGATCATCCTTCACAAATCGTAAAAGTTTACGTTCCTCTACTCTGCTGATTGCTTCTCTTGTCACACTGTCATTCACAATCACTTCCACCAGTTGAAACTGAAATGGATTTTTCCTAATCAGATCATCGTCTACTGCTAATTGAAATGCCGGACGAAGAACTCCACGAATAGAATGAATGGAACTGTAGCTTTTCTTCTCAACTTTTTGAAGATGGATCAGCCAGCATTTCGCATCAGAAATCCGAACCATGTCAATACGTTTTCTTCCAAATGGATCTTTCTTCAGAAGATTGACGACCGTCCCATATCCAGCAACCGTTGTCGGTCTGACACCAGTTCTAGTCGAAATATATTTTTCAACCAGTTCCAGCACTGTCATATTTCCGCCATTTGTTACAATCTGGTCAAATCGGTCTGCCTGGATTTTCTTTTCCATTTTGCGAAGTGATGATGTACAACGTTTTCCTTTGGGAGTCGCATCATTGTGGTCCAGTCTCCAACTATATACGCAGCGTTCTTTTCCCATCCCATCTACATACTTAAATCGATATCTGCCATCCGATAACTGCATTTCTCCATTGTGTAATATACGTCCTCTATGATCTCTCCTTTTTTCACTCATAATATTTTAGTCTCCTTCATCAAATGTTCATTTAACTTGGAAGACCGTCTCGGTAGTATTGATTATATCACAAGACACTCTCTTCGCTAAGATAAAATGAACATTATTTTCGCCATTGATTTCTGCCTTATCGACTGTCTTTTAAACCGTGCTGGATAAATCCAGGTACTTCTCAAATAATCTTCTCTTGAACCGAATATGTGAGCCAATTTCCAGAATAAAATCTGCTCCCATCATTTTCATTGGCGATCTGTCTCAGCCTCTTCTCTCCATCCCGTAATACTCTGCAGCCTCCGGAATGTTCAAAGAATATTTTTCCCAAACAGGTACCGTCTTGTCCACATTACTCATTTGCATTCAGCCTCCCTTCGGCTCCGTCCAATAGCTTTTTTGCTTTATCCATTTTCATATTTGCGATTTTCTCCCGTTTACTTGTCCCTCCCACATATATCGGTGTACACATTTCCAGAATACGATCATAAATACGCTTTTTCTCTAACATCGTTTCATTTTTCAGTTCTTTCAACGGAAGATTGGTTGTTACAATCAATGGTCTTCCAGAGCAGATTCTCCGGTCTATGACGCTAAATACAATTCCCAACGCATATTCTGAATTACGTTCTACGCCCAGATCATCGATAATCAAAAGTTCATAACCAGCCAAGCATCGATGTATTCTGTTTTATCTGCCAATGGAAATATATCATCAATAATGGTATTGAAATTTGTCATCTTGACTGTTACTTCCTGTTTCAAAAGGGCATTGGCAATACAACCGGAAACATAGCTTTTTCCAGTGCCAATCGGTCCCCAGAACAATAACCCTATATGATTTCGTTTCATCTCATTCCAATTTTCAACATAACTTTTTGCTCGATTCATAACCGCATCCGACATATCCGCATTTTCAAACGTCCACTCTTCCATTCTGGTTTCTTCAAAACAGATTCTTGTATTTCTACTGACTAATTCCCGGTGTTCTTTTTCCTTAAAATATCTTTACTTTTCTTCATATTCTTTTCTGTCGCAGGCACATTGTCTGGAATGTTTCTTCATCCCCATAAATCCTCCTGCCGGGAAATACGCCTCTTTCGGTTCTCCACAGACTTTGCAATACTTCAATCCATCTTTAACCCAATACATTGTATCTTCTTCTCTCATCACAGACTTTCTCCTTCTCCATAGCAATAATTTACTTCATGATATTTATTTCTTTTATATTTCTCAGTTACTTTACTAGGTGCCACATTCCCGACTTCTGGACAGCCAGTTTTACGACCAAATGGAGTATTCTTTTCCAACTCTGTCATAGCCATCTTCTCGTCCGCTTTATTATCAACTGGCTGTAAACTTATCTCATCAGATGGAATTCTCACATATAAATGATTTGGTTCTGAAAATCCGCCGGATCTGCGAACCAATAATCCTGCCTCGTCTAATTCCTTCAATACTATTTTTACAGATGATTTGCACTTACCAATCTGAGCAGATAATTCATCAATAGGAAATATCAGATATACATTTCCTTTGTTGTCTATCCAACTATTCTTCCTCGATATCCGTGCACGATCATACAAAATCATATAAAGAAATTTTGCATTTTGAAAAATTTAAAGATGTAACAAAAACTTCGGGAACTGGAAATACTGAATTGTCTGCTCTGACTCCGTCATGTATTCATATTTCATTTTCTCGCCTCGTTTCTAATTAAATTTACTGTAAAGATGTTTCTAAGCCGGCTGAAAAAATGTCCTTACATATATCGAAACGCTGGGAGGCATAAATACAGGGTGTGAACAAAATTTTTTTACAAAAACAAAAGCACTCAACTTATTAGGTTGAATGCCTTGTTAAAATATTCATTATTTTGTTGTCTGTGACTCCCTGATACGCTTTGCGTATCTGCTAAAATATATATGCTTGCAAATATATTTTTATGTGAGTATGGGGAAACGAATTCCCCCATCAAGTTCTTGATCCGTGAATAATATAGAATTGGCAAACTGGCGATACTGTATTACACGGGTGGATCTTGCTCTGGTGGTTCTTCTTTTGAAAAGAACTAAATAGTGTTTGAATTCTATTTTGAAATATTGCGGTAACCACCGATCATTATCCATTTTTTTCATTTTATGCTTAATATTTATTGGATAAATGATTTTCATCCTTTTTTCCCTTATGATGATAAAGGAATTTTTATAAGTTTTCCGTTAAAGTCTTATCCTTTTATTTTATATTAATGAACACAAACCTGCTCCGACACAACTTCGTTAAAAGTATGTGATAAATTCACAGTTCCCATTTTAATATGTTTATCAATATACTCAAGTAACTCTGTTCCATCCAAATATATGTACATCTGTGGTGCAACAAATCTCGCACATCACGCCTTAAATCCTCAAGTGGTATCTCTGTGGTTTCTTGGAACTCATCAATCTCCATAGCATATCGATATGATTCTTGATATTTTTCAATACGGGCAACGGCATCCCTATCGTTTTTAAATTCTTCTCTCCAGTCAGACAACAAATGACGCTTACCAAGATACACAATGCCTGTGATTGCCTTAACAGGTGCACTCTCATACATATATGCCATGATTGGTTCATCCGGGAAATTTCTTCTATGTTCAAATATTTTTTCCCCAGACTTTATTTTTTCATACACTTCTGGTTTAAAACTTAAAAGCATTTTTCTCACTTAGAACACCACCTAATTCCATTTACATTCCATATGCAACACTGTCGGTGGCATACCCTCAAATTTTATTGCAAATTTCAAACTCGGTTCAACCTTTGAATCCGCGCTATGAATTCTGAAACTTAATTGCCAACCGTTATTTAAATACATCTCAGCCGTATTATCACTGTCTTTTTTCATTTTTAAAGCAACCAATTCTGTAGGAAGTTCAACAATTGGAACTGTAATCGCTGATACCTTTACTTTACTTGGTTTATTTAAATTCCCATGAACATTAAATGTATAAATCAGCGTTAAATGCTTATTATCTCTACTAACAATCTTATAATAATCTTCAACCCCAATTAGATATTCTAATAATTTTTTGCGGCAAGTCCTTATCAATTGAGTATGAACGATTAATCTCGTTCATAAACGCCTTTAATATTGGAATGTATACTTCCGTTTCTTTATTTGGAAATTCTGACCATTTTTCACCATTAGCTTTTCCCGCTTTTAATCTATCAAATATTGGTGATACCGTTTCCCAGTATTCCTGACTACATGGAATTCCAAACCATGCTTTTCCAAAATCTAACTTATGGCTCAATCGACTATGTTTAGCATCTTCATGCTTATGCTTAATACTAAGCCCAATTTCCCATTCAATATCTTCTCTTTTTATTACAATATCTCTAACATCTCCTGCAACGCCTTTTACGTCTTTTTGAAATTCAATAGTAAGTTCATCTTTATCTGTTTCAGACAATCTGGGTTCTAATTCTAAAATCATATCAATGGCGGCACTAGCAGAAAACATAAACAAATCCTGAGTTTCCTCATCCATACGTAACCATGCTTTTTCATTTGCAACTAAACTGGAATTTTTCTCAATTCTTGTTTTTCTCTAATTCAGATAATGTTTTATATAAAGTTTGCATCCAAGCATATTCATATGCTCTACCCTGATCATTACTCTTTGTACTCACTTTCTTTTCATTAACCTCCTTGGCATCAATAGCATCTCTATCAATTTCGACGGAATCACCTTTTCCTTCAAGATACAATTTTATTGCTGTTGCAATCTCATATGCCAAATTCACAGGAACTGCATTTCCAATCATCTTATATGCTGTATTTGTATCGTTGTATAAAAATTTGAAATCATCTGGGACCCTTGTACTCTTGCAACTTCACGAATTGTCATTCTTCTATAAAGATACTCTTTTCCTTCCACAAATCTGCAATCATTTTTTCCAACTTTTACCATTTTAGGCGCCTGTGGATGCAACTGACACTGCCTCCCAGAGGCCTGAACTGTAAATGCTTGTTCATCCCAACCTTTAACACGATTACGACTCATGAATATCGGTGAATATGCACCCGTGAAATACTCATTATTATTTATCGCTTCCGGATTATGTCGATTTTTTTCTCCCGAAGGAACTGCTGTATCTTGCAAATCCCAAATTATATCACGTAAAGTAATCTTCTTAGAATTATCCTTAGTAGACCCCTTAGGAAAACCAAAATCTATGTTCAAATCTTTTCTGAAACCTATATAAAATACTCTTTTTCTTTCTTCCGCAACGCCATAATCTTTAGCATTAACCAACGTAAAAGAAACATCATATCCTGCTTTATCAAATAATTCCAAAATATTTTGAACGGCAATTGAATGTCTATTGGCAAGCATTCCACTCACATTTCTGCCAAAAAAAACTTTGGCTGAAATTCCTTTAATATTCTTATGTAATCAAAAAATAATTGACCTCTTGCATCTTTAATTCCTTTAAGAGAACCCGCTTCTGACCATGACTGACATGGCGGTCCACCTATGATACCATCCACTTCTCCGTCTATATATTGGGCTATATCATCCTTTGTAACTTGCCTGATATCACCCTCAATTAAATGTGTATTAGGATGATTAACCTTGTAGGTTTCCCATATTGTTTTGTCAAATTCATTTGCTACAGGTATATTAAATCCAGCTCTCTCAAAACCTAAATCAAGTCCCCCACATCCACTAAACAAACTAATTACATTCATTAAATTATGCTCCTTCATTCTCGTTCTTTTTTATTATTTTTGCAGCTTCAATAAGTGCTGTTCTTCGCACAAATTCACTATAAGAAGCATATGCCTCTAATCTGGCAGCCTGCTTGAATTTATCTAATTCTTCTTCGCTCACTCGTATGCTTATTGATATTGATTTTTTCACTCTTGAACACCTCCAACTACTATATAAAATAAAGCATTCGTGCACATATGTCAATACATTGTTGCACGAACGCTCGTTCTGTTTTTTCTATGATCATCTGACAATTTATAAAATTATAATGATTATTAAGTTCTGGGTAATCTTTGTTTTATATAACATCTAGAATATTACTCATCATAATCTTTTTCTTTCTGCTAATGTGATTTATTTGTTCGTATCACAATCTACTTATCTCCTTCAAGTTGCATCTTTGTACTGGCAAACTATATTTCTTATACTTATATCCAATGTATCCAGCAAAACTATTTTCATGTGTAGAAATCAACAATTGAATATCTGGAAACTCTGTTCTCATTAATTCCACAAACGAAACTATATTCAAATCATCCATACACTGAACTGGATCATCAATTAACATTATATTTAATCCATCATTTACAAATATCTTATGTAACGCTAGCGAAAATGCAAGCAAAATACCAGATAATTGTCCTGAACTCATAGTATATAAGTAAACGCAAAATAGGTTCTTTCCATTGTTAGTTGAATTCAAAGTATTAAATTGATATGATATGTATATAGGTGGAGGTAGCAAACAAATGAAAGATTTTATTACTGCATTAGATCCGAATTATCAACTTGACAAATATCATAATCAAAATAATGTTGTTGTATTTTATATTAGCTCCAAGATGAGTGAAGTAAAATGTCCTTATTGTGGTACTCTTTCATCAAAGGATACATTCATCTTATGAAGAGAAATTCAAGATCTTCCTATGCAAAATAGAAAGGTAATACTTCTTGTGAAAACTAGAAAAATGTTTTGTTCTAATTGCAAATGTGAAAAGAAAACATTTTCTGAGTGTCATCCATTTGTAGAAAATAATGGAAAGAAAACCAGAAGACTTGTTCAGAATATATTATTTACATCAGCACAGCTTAGTTCTGTGAATGCAGCAAAGATTCTAAAATCAAACAGTATAGAAGTTGGAAAAAGCAGTATCTGTTCTTTGCTTAAAAAAAATGCCATCAATTGTGGATAAGTCTTCTGTAAAAAAAGTTTGTGTTGATGACTTCGCGTTGCGCAAACGGTTTTCGTATGGAACAGTGATGGTTGATTTGGAAAGTCATAAGATAATCGATTTGATTCCAACTCGAAATACTAATGAAGTAAAAGAGTGGTTGTCAAAATATCCTAATATTGAAGTTATTTCTAGAGATGGTGCACAGTTGTATGCAAATGCAGCAGAAAGATCGCATCCTGGTATAACCCAAGTAAGTGACAGATTCCACATAATAAAGGGACTGACTGAGGCTATAACAAAGTATATGATAAGAACATTTCCTGCACGTATAGAAATTCCAGCAGTAAGCGCTGAAGCTGATGAAATTTTAAAATTACATAACATAAATAATCACAAAGAACGTGTTAGTTTGCTCACCAAAAACGTTCGGAAAATATGACAGTCAATGAAATCGCATTATTATTGCACTCCTCCGTAAAAACAGTTCAAAAATATTTGATGCTCGATCCTGATGAAATTGAAAATAGGACAATTGTAAAGGAAAAGAAACATCTATTAGCTATGAAACAGAAACAAAATGAAGTTAATGAGGCAAGAGCATTAGCAAAAAAAGGTGTGCCTATAGAAGAAATAGCCAAGACTATGCATCATACCTGTAAAACGATACAAAGATATTTATCTCCAGATTATTCTGTTGAAGATGGACATTATAATGCTCGTATTCCAGGAAAGCTTGCACCATATGAAGCTGAAGTAATTAAGTTAAGAAGCGAGGGAATGACTTATCCCAATATTCATAAAATTATTACCGAAAAAGGTTATAAAGGTTCAGTTGCATCCTTAAGGATGTTCATTCAAAAAGAACGTATTCGAAATGAAGCACATTTAAGTCAACAAGAGACCTGCTCGGATTATCAATCGAAAGAATACATTCAGAGAAGATCTTTGATACAATTAATCTATAAGGGATTAAGGTAAACGCAAAATAGCGAGTACCTTGACATTTTTAGGTGGCTGCTTTGCAGCCACCGATATTTAAGATTTGCGGATCTCTGCTGGAAGTTTTTCTGACCAGGGCAGAAGATCTTCCAGAAAAGAACAATCCTTATCATTCATGTGTTTCGGAATCTCTTCCAAGAGATGCTGCACATAATCAAAAGGTTTCAGATTATTGGCTTTTGCAGTTTCTACAATACTGTAAATGATTGCGGAAGACTTAGCACCATGGATTGTATCGATCATCTGCCAGTTCTTCTTTCCGATACAGAAACCCCGGATTGCCCTTTCGGATGCATTATTATCGATTGGGACATCTCCATCTGTAAGAAATACCCGGAGATATTTTTCCTGATTCTGCGCATAGCCAACAGCATCACCAAATTTATCCTTCTTAGACACATTTATAGTTTTTAGGTACGCAAAAAACGCATCCACAAGCGGTTTGATAACCGCTTGCCGTTGCTTAAGCCGTTCATCAGAAGAAAGGTCATTCAGTTTCCCTTCTTCCCGATAGATCGCCTGGATCTGTTTCATCAGAAGAAATGCATGGGATTCCTTTTGATAGGATTTTGGGATCAGCTTTAAGGCTTCATCAAATCTGCGGCGACAGTGTACCCAGCATCCAGCAATGGTCAGTTCTTCCAACTCTTTTTCTAAAGTATGGTAGACCTGGTAACCGTCTGTTACACAGATACCGTCGTATCCTTTTAGGAATTCCCGTGGATGGGATGCATTTCTCGTCTGCTGGTATTCATACAGGACAATCTGCCGTTTTTGATACAAATGTCCGGAACGGTATACCCACATCCAGCTTTTACTCCCGGCTTTGCGTCCGTCATGGTTTACAAGCACCGGCGTCTCATCTGCCTGGATGACGTGATAGAAATACAATTCTTTATGAAGATGATTATAAAGGATGGATAGATATTCCTCTGCCAAACGTATGCACCAGTTTGCCATGTTCTGCCTTGTGATCTGCAGACCATAACGCTGGAATTCCTGCTCTAACCGATAGAGAGGAACTGCATTCACATACTTTCCATTGATGATTGCAGCACCCAGAGATGGTGATACCAGGCTCCCATGCAGTAACGCCTTTGGATGATCCGCCTTTACCATGTGTTCATCTGTTTTGCTGGCATACACGCCGATGTGATGTTCTTCCACTTCTACCTTCGCAGGTACAAAATGATACTTCCTGGAAATGGCATCCGGTAACTGTTTCCAACCTTTGACACCGAATTCTGCTTCCAATTCCTCTTCGGACAGATAATGGTCGATCCGTCTGAATGAAAGGCCGGAAAGATCTACTTCTTTCTTTCCCTTACGCTTCGGCTGCTTTGGAGCCTTCCGTTCCAGATCCTCAGGCTCTGCCGCATTAAGATCACAGACAACTTCCGCTTCATTGAAAAAGACAATCGTTCCATCTACTTCACGGAAACAGATCTGACTGGTATCTTCCATTTTTTCAGAAGACCTGCCAAAACGGTTCTGCTTACCAAGGATCACCTGTTCCATCAGAAGCTGCATTTTTTCATTCGATGCGTGAAGCTCTTTTGTTATGGCTTCCAATTGCTCCTGCTGTTGTAAAAGAAGCTGGATAAGAAACGACTTATCAACACTGTTTAATTGTTCCTCCGTATACTTAACTGCCATAACCAAACCTCACTTTCCTGAGTGCTATTATAGCAGAGCCAACGGTTTTTGACTATTTTTGAATTCTGTCACCCTCGTCATTTTGACGGTGGATAACAGTCATGAATACCTGAAAAGAAAAGCCTGGATTTCAGATATTTATGACTGTTATCCACAATCTGAAAAGTTTTGGAATCAGGAGTATATAGAAACTCACAGAAAGCTTTCAGAATGTGAATAACTTTAAATTTTATATCGCACAGGATAACCTGACATGGATGAAAATGATTTTATTTTCTACGTTTTGCACAAATCACAAGGAAAATTCAGGATCCGGAACTTCTTCTATTGGCGCCGGGCAACGATTTCCAGACCCTGCATCAGCATCTGATACTGGTCTGTGGTGATCTCCAGCGCTTCCTCTTTTGTACGGGGCCATCGGAAGTTCCGTTTTCAATCCGCTTGTACAGAAGGAGAAATCCGTCTCCTTCCCAGATAAGTCCTTTTATGCGATCCGTGCGTTTGCCACAAAATAAGAATAATGTATTCTTATCGTAAGGATCCAGCTGGAACTGAAAACGTATAATTCTGTCTAAGCCATCAATTCCTCTGCGCAGATCTGTAAATCCGGTCGCCAGATACACTTTTTTGAACCCAGGGCCATCATTGAGCATTGCTGATCACTCCCAAAAGTGTTTTTAGAAATGAGGCAGATGCCTGTTCCGTGATTTCCAAAGTAAGGTGGTCTCTACATCTAATCACGGCAGCAATTTTATGTTCCGATGTCATATTCACCGGATGGATTGCAGGAGAAGGAACTTCTACAAATGTTTGTGTCTGCTCCGCAGTTTCCAGGTAAGCCTCACGGACTTTTCGGAGCCTCCAGTAATAACTCGCTTTTGTAATGTCATGCAGCTGACACCATTCATCGATCTTCATTCCTTTGCGGACAGTTTTGACAGTCTCTGATCAGATCAGCCCATTCACTCAGACGGGTTTGCTGTGCAACTAAACTTGTGTGAGATTTCATGACTTACCTCCTGTGATAAAGTCTAAAAAGTTGAATACTAAACTATTTGGACTTTGTAGTGATGAGTCTATTATCTCACATTGAATGATTTTGAACAGGTACTTGCTATTTTGCGTTTACCTATATTCAAGGCGCGACGAAAGATTAGAAACATGGCTTGAAAAAATAGAAAATTTAACATACCTGAGCTACAGACCTATGTTAACGGCATAAGAATTGATATTAATGTGGTAAAAAACGGGATAAAATTAAAGTATAATAATGGACTTGCCGAAGGAAGTGTCAACAAAATTAAAGTAATTAAGAGAATTATGTATGGACGAAATAGTTTTGATTTATTAAAAGCAAAAGTGCTTTTACACGAGCAATTTCGCTGTGAATTCAACTAACAATGGAAAGAACCTATTTTGCGTTTACGCTAAAACGATTGTTGCCCACCTGCACAATTTTGCCAAAATATACATAAAATGGGCATCGGTCATCCATTAAAAATGGATAGAGATTTACGATGCCCCTTTTCTATTCAATCAACATATTTGCTTTAATATTTTATTTCTAACTGAATCTATTTGCTTCCTAATTATAAATTGTTGATCCATATTCTTTTTAATTTTTGAAACAATGATTTCTTGTTCTTTAAGTGATATATTTGGTATCGGCAGATCTTTGATAACAGTAGGAAAAATATTTGTATTATTTCCCAATCCTTTTTTATAAATCTCTACCAAATATTGAAAATAGGATGTCCTAAAATAATAATACGCAAAATAAGGATTATAATCTTCTAAGCGTATTCTCATTGTAAAATCCGCAAATATCCCTTTTAAATCCTCTTCAATCAAAGCAACTTTCCCAATAGTTCCTTCTCCGGAACGCGCCATAATAATATCATACTTCTTTACACTTTTATTACCATTCTTACTCGAATATGACATATCTACTAATGCAGCCGTTTCTGAATCAAATCTCCATTTTTTTATTGTTGCCATTGATATATATACATATTCTCCATGTTCATTGTAATCTTTGGTCGATATGCTTGCTCCAAGCTCAATCGGCTCACTTAAAAAATGCTTTATTGATAGATCACTCATTTTTCTTAACTGTTGCATCACAAAACGCCCGGCAGGTCTATGATACTTAACACTAAATCTCATATCTTGGTTGTTAGAGAACATACTTTGCATCAAACAGTACGAGTTATTTTTCTTTAGTGTTTCAAAAGTTTCATAATCAAACTCAAACTTTTCACCAAATACAGTATCAATTACTGCTGTCTCATTTTTTAATGTTTTTTTTAATTTTATAATTTGATCTTCATATGTCAATAAACGCTTGACTATTTCATCTTGCTTTTTTTTGTCTATTTCTGGAATACGTATTCTTGATAATTCTTTCTTGGACAAATATTTTGACGAAAAAACTTTATCAAACAAATCTTTAATAACGCAATTGAAATACCACAGTAAATATTTTTTATTTACCTTTGTTTCATCCAACTTTACCCAAAATACGTTTTGATTAATATAAACGTCTCTATCTACAATAAAGGCCAATCCAACCGTCATCGCATTTGAAATCAATAATGAGCCTTTTGGCACTAATACCATATTGCCACATTCCTCTATCGCTACGTCGGTTATTTTTTCTTCAGCATCTGGATTAAGCATATATAAGTCAGTATCAACATCTGCCAATGTTATAAAATCATAATCTCCCCCCAATAGTCAACTCTAATTTGAAGGTGTTCTACCAGACTTAATATCCGTTTCATAATTTTTATTTTCCAGAAACTCCTTTAATGGGATACCATTCTTATATAATCCTGAATAATCTTTTAACCCCATTTTGTAATCATCTGAAAATTCAAATAAATGAATAGACTTCATTCTTACACTCACATCTGCCACCTCAATCCCAATTAAGTTTTCTAAGATAATCCAAAACAGTCAATAAAGTGGACTCTCGCAAAGCTATTTTTTCGCTTTTATATTTTTTTAATATACCAATCCTAAACATATCAATAAGATCTTTATCTATTCTTTCTGCGTATTCTTCCTTTAGTTTATAAGATTTATCATAGTATTTTTCTACAAACAACTCTATTCCCTTCAAATCATCCTTAATTTTGTTTTCCTTATCAATAACATTTTTTATTTTCTTATTTATGCTACTAATTTTCTTATCATCTTTTTCCTTACTAAGTTTATTTCTCTCCTTTTTTATTAATACTTCCAATTCGTTTATATTGTTCTGATACTCATCACGAATATATTCAAAATCTATTATTTCCGGTGCATATTCCAACGAATACAAATCGTTTTGTGTTTCCTTCTCTCCTCGTTTTGTACGTTTGTAGCCAATATTATCTACTTCTGCCATAAATACTTCATAATCAAAGTGCCTTGATACTTCATTGAATACCCACCATGTATTTACATATCCAAATGCATCAACTGTATCTTTATCATATGAACACAAATCACTCAACTCTAATCTATATTTTTCTATTAAGCTTACAATCATCCTAATGCCTTTGTCCTTTTCTACAAGAAAATCCTTTAAGAATTCACATATTAATGTATGCTCTTCCTTCACGGTCATATCCTTTATAGAGGGTAATTTTTCTTTTTTCTTGAGCCCATCATGTACCAAAACTAAATTTTCAACTCTCGTTTTTTATATCGATAATCATTTGAAACTTCATCCCATTTTTCATCCCACAAAGCAACATCTTCCGCTTTTTTCTTTTGCGCAAAGAATACTTGTCTTCGTAGATGTATATGGTTCAAAGGCAGTTTTAGGTAATGAAACAATAGCTTTTACATAAAAAAATCTATCATATAA
>ENA-OQLB01000819-OQLB01000819.1-human-gut-metagenome-genome-assembly--contig:-NODE-819-length-15741-cov-2.345843_pt1 | contig 15741 bp, 21 predicted proteins | sample MGYA00242656_ERZ504813 | MGnify/ENA primary metagenome ERZ504813 (study PRJEB26092, sample SAMD00036388) | human gut metagenome | host: Homo sapiens | study: EMG produced TPA metagenomics assembly of... | reverse complement strand
CGCTCAGCACGCAATCGCTTGCGTCCTGTGTGAATTACTTTGTTTGGAATTGTTTAACGTGTTTTTCCAACACGAAAATAGGTTCCGTTACAAGTTTTTCGATATTGTTCAATTTTCAAGGTCCTGTTTGCGCCTCAGCCATGCGGCTGACGACTTGATTATTTTATCACAGAAGTGATTTTTTGTCAAGCTCTTTTTTCGAAGTTTTTCGTGATCCAGATCTCTCTGGCGAACTTGGAGCTTCTCTGTTTCTCGGCGCTGGCCGGAACTTTCGGACGTCTATTGGTTCTTTTCGCTTTACTTCCAGCCGGGACTCAGAAGTCATTCTTTCGTCTCGCGCTTGGCGCTCAAGTATAATACCATACGCCGGGGCGCTTTGCAAGCCTTTTTTACAAGTTTTTTGCTCTTTTTTCGCTTTTGTATACATCCGCTAGTTTTTTGCTTGAAATCAGTCCCTGCTTTGACACCCGTTCAGCACGCCTGCGGTGTGCTGCCCCTCCAAGCGGGAGGGGCTGTTACATTATATAATGAGAAGAGCATCCGCCGCCCTCATTGGACAAACGGATGCTCTCTTATATATGATAGTTACTTCTGGGCATACACCTGCTTGAGGTGTTCCGTGAGCTTCATATTCTCACTATAGTCCACCGGTACCACGATGACGCTGGGGACATCCTGTTTGAAAGCCTCTTCCAGCGTGGGGATAAGTTCCTCTGCCTTCTCAACACGATAGCCCTTGCAGTGCATAGCCTCTGCCAGCAGCTTGAAATCGGGATTCGAAAAGTCCACGTAGCAGTGCTCGCCGCCGAACTGCTCCTGCTCTTTCCACTTGATGAGGCCGTAGCTGGAATCCTCCCAGATGAGGGTCACAAAAGGCACATGCTCCCGCACCGCTGTTTCCAGCTCCTGACTGTTCATCATGAAGCCTCCGTCGCCGCAGACCGCCAGCACCTTCTTCTCCGGATAGAGAAGCTTTGCCGCGAACGCGCCCGGGATGGAGAAGCCCATGCTGCGAAGCCGTTGGAGATGAGGCAGGTGTTGGGCTCATAACAGTCGTAGTGGCGGGCGATCCACATCTTATGGGCGCCACATCGCTGACCACGATGTCGTCGCGGCCCATGACCTTCCGCACATCGGCGAGGATGCGTGCCGGCTTCATGGGGCAGCTGTCGTCCGCCGCCATTGCCTCATGCTCTGCCACCATCGTCTGGCGGAGAGCCAGTGCAAATTCCGGCTCACCAGTGCGGTGGGCGCAGCGCAGGATCTCATACAGGCTTTCTGAAATGTCGCCCACCACTTCCACAGCGGGCTGGTACCGCTTGTTGACATCGGCGGGGGCGCTGTCGATGTGGACGATGGTCATATTCTCCCGTGCGCCCCACTTGGCCGGTGCGCACTCCACGATGTCGTAACCGATCGCGATGACCACATCCGCCCGATCGAAGAGCTGGTTGACATAATCTTTCTGCGGGATGCCGATGGTCCAGAGGCTGTATTTGTCATCCATCGGGATAATGCCCTTGGCCATCATGGTGTTGACCACCGGGATGTGCAGGCGGTCAGCCAGCTCGGTGACAGCAGCGGCGGCATGGCCGCGCACCGCACCCGCGCCTGCAAGGATGACCGGATTTTTCGCCTCACTGATGATTTTTCCTGCCGCTGCAATGTGGGCCGGGTCGGCATAGACCTCATGCATCTGCTGGCGCTTGAGCGGCACGGCGTCGGCGGGCATTTTTGCGATATTCTGGGGCAGGTCGATATGGGTCGCGCCCGGCTTGCCCTTTTCGGCGTGCTTGAAGGCCAGCCGCACGATCTCGCCCACCGTGTCGGGGCGGATGATCTGCTTCGAACGCTTGGTGATAGGCTCAAACATCGCGGTCAGGTCAAGGTACTGGTGGCTGGTGAGCTGCATCCGGTCAGTGCCGACCTGGCCCGTGATGGCCACCAGCGGCGCACCGTCCAGATAAGCATCCGCCACACCGGTGACAAGGTTGGTGGCACCGGGGCCAAGGGTGGACAGGCAGACGCCGGCCCGACCGGTCAGACGGCCATAGACATCCGCCATAAAGGCCGCACCCTGCTCGTGGCGCACCGGGATGAAACGTATCTTGCTGTCCCGAATCGCAAACATCAGATCCAGCGTCTCTTCGCCCGGAATGCCAAACATCACATCGACGCCCTCAGCCTCCAGACAGTCCACCAGCACCTGCGCAGTCGTTTTTATTTCCTTCATTTTCTTTCCCTCCCAAAACGAAAAAGGCAGCGCAGCCCCATGCGGGCCACGCTGCCTTTGCTGCGCTTATTGTAAACGATTTTCGGTCATCCCGCAAGTGCAAATTTCCACAAAAAGCGGCTTGCTTTCGGTTTTTGCTCCGGCAGGCTTGACAAGCGGCGGGGCAGGCCGTATGATGAAAGTATCTTTTTTTGCAGTGAGGTAGTTATCATGCCCAGCATCACCATCCGCGGCTGCTGCATCGGCGCAGGCCGTCCGAAAGTCATCCTGCCCATCGTCACCCGCACAGAGGACGATATTCTCCGTGAGGCCAGGCGGCTGTCCGCGCTGAAGGCCGACTGCATCGAGTGGCGGGCCGACTGGTTTTCTGGTGCTCTGGATGCTGCCGCACGGAAGCGGGTGCTGTCCGGTCTGCGAGCAGCGCTGGGCGAAAAGCTCCTGCTCGTGACCTTTCGCACCAAAGCAGAGGGCGGAGAAGCCTCCCTGACGCCGCAGCAATACGCCGATTTCTGCGGCACGGTCTGTGTCAGCGGCTGTGCCGATCTGCTTGACATCGAGTTCTTCCCGAATCGAGAAGGACTTCCGGCCCTCATCGGGCAGGCGCACAAGACCGGTGTTGCAGTGGTTTGTTCCAGCCATGATTTCCACAAAACGCCGTCCCGGACGGAGATGGTCACACGCCTGACCGCCATGCAGCAGACCGGAGCCGACCTGCCCAAACTGGCTGTGATGCCGAACTCTCCATCTGACGTCCTCGAATTGCTGGCCGCCACAGCAGAGATGGCAGAGCAGCACCCCGAAACACCCGTCATCACCATGAGCATGGGTGCGCTGGGTGCAGTGAGCCGCCTGTGCGGAGAGACGTTCGGCTCTGCCATGACCTTCGCCAACCCCGGGCAGGCCAGCGCGCCCGGACAGGTGGCGCTGGATGTAGTGAATGAAGTGCTGGACAGCCTGAGACTCGAGTAAAAAGCTCATATCCCCCAGTAATTGCAGCAGCCCCGCTTTTCAGGCGGGGCTGCTGTTCATTTTTTGAAAATTGTCTGATACGTCAAATTTCAACGGCCTTCATTGGCTATCTTTCCAGATTTTTGCAAGTTTTTGCAAAAACATTGACATTCTGTCGTCGAAATTATATCATGGTGTCATAAGAGATGAAAAGTGTTGCTGCAAGTCGAAATTCATCGTTTCTACTCCACCTCAGTGAAATCGTGCCATACCGACAGGAGGTCCCACCATGATGCAGTGTGTCAGACGATGCAGTTTTATTTGTGGAGCTGTTCTCAGCATCCTGCTCCTGCTCTGCAGCTGTCAGGCTGGGGCCGGGCAACTCATCCTGCCGGACAATGTTCCCTCAGAAAACACCTCCCAGGGAAAGAAGGAGCTGCTCGCCGCCCTGAATCAGGAGTATTTCGACCGCTTCAAGCGCTCCAACTATTTTATACAGGGCAGTGACTCTGCCGCTGAGGCTGTATTTCTGTATCTTGCGCAGAACTCCGGCGGCGACATCGGCAAAGCGGTCGAGTCCTTGACCGAAAATCCCAAAGATGGCCGTGCGAACTGCGCCGACGATGTTCTGCGCATAATTTTTCCCTCGCCCAGCGAAACTTATTGGGTCAGTTATTCCTTCCTCTCTGCCGATATGCTGGAGAACGGTGTCCTGAAAGAAAATGCAGGATTGGCCCCGTTGCCAAAAATCTCATCGACCATCGGAGTCTTCTTGTTCTCTCTGACGCTTTTCAGCGCGACGCCAGCCAGAAGACCGGTTTTGCCGCCGGCGTCATCGGCGGTCAGGCGCTCGTCGTGACAGTGTCCGTTTCCTGACAGCATTTTTCAAGACAAGCAAAAAATGACCGCTGCGGTCTCCTGCTCCGCGGCGGTCATTTTCTCTGTCCACCCTATTGGGCGAACCATTTTATATTCTTATAATAAAGGATCCTGCCAACGCCTGTCAACCGAGAAAAAGCTTGCTTTTTGTCGATTTGCGCGGTTTCACATTGTAAACTGCACTGCGCAGAATGCGGCATAGATGCAGAGCAGCGCCACGCCCTGCACACGGGAGAGCTTTCCACGCACCAGCGCCGGGATGGTCAGCAGCGCCATCACCAGCAGCATCACGGGCAGCTCGAGCACCAGACTCGAGTTGATACCGAACAGGGTCGCACTCTGAGGGATCTCAAACGGCGCCAGTGTCACCGACATGCCGCTGACCAGCACGAGGTTGAAGACATTCGCACCCACGACATTGCCCAGCGAGAGGTCGCTGTGGCCCTTCATCAGCGAAGTAATGGCCGTGACCAGCTCAGGCAGCGAGGTACCCAGCGCCACGAAGGTCAGCGCGATGACCGATTCCGGCACGCCCATCGCCTGCGCGATGAGGGTGCCGTTGTCCACCAGCAGGTTCGCGCCCAGCGCGATGAGGGCTGCGCCCACTACCAGCAGCAGGACGATCTTTCCGATGCCCATCGGCTCTTCCTCATGCTCCGGTTCTGACGAGGCATTTTTCATCTGCCAGACATTCGCCGCCATATAGGCACGAACATCCCCAGCATCAGCAGGCCCATCGGACGGGTAAAGCGGCCCATGCCGTAAGCTGCCACGCAGTAGATGGCCGCAGCCGCAAAGAAGAAAGCCACCGGAACACGCAGGGGCTTCGGGTCCACCTTGCCGGGCCGCACGGCCACCGTAATGGCCGCGATGAGGCCGTGTTGCAGATGACAGAGCCGATGGCGTTGCCGTAGCGATCTCGCCATGGCCGGACACTGCCGAGATGGTGGACACCATCACCTCGGGCAGGGTAGTGCCGACGGACACCACCGTTGCGCCGATGAGCAGCTCCGGCAGATGGAATTGGCGGGCCAGCGCCGATGCGCCGTCCACGAACCAGTCACCGCCCTTGATAAGGCAGAGCAATCCCAAAAGAAACAGGATGCCGGGGATTATCATATCGTTCCTCCCAATATCTCTCCGGGCGCAAATCGCGCCGCGTCACATAACAAAAGCCGTATTGTATATGATACCAAATTTCCGTGTGGAATACAACGCCCGTTAGAAATATTTTACTCCTATCCTGTATAAGGTGGCCGGAAACATAAAAAGCTCCCCCGAAGGGGAGCTTAAAAGCTTATTTACACCACTTTGCAAACTCTTCATCGGTACACTTGACGTAGTGGCTGCCGCTGACGAGGTGGCTGGTGCCTTTGCTGTAGTCGATGCCGGAAGCGGCATAGTCGTAAGTCTCGGCCACGCGGCGCTTTTCCACCACCGGGTTCGGCAGCGGGATAGCCGACAGCAGGCTCCGGGTGTAGGGATGAATGGGATTTGCGAAAATTTCTTCCGTGGTACCCGTTTCCAGCAGGTGGCCCAGATGGAGCACACCGATACGGTCGGAGATGTACTTGACCATGGACAGGTCGTGTGCGATGAACAGGTAGGCCGTGCCGGTCTCCTGCTGGATGTCCTTCATCAGGTTGACGACCTGTGCCTGGATCGACACGTCCAGTGCCGAGATGCACTCGTCGGCGATGATGAGCTTCGGGTTCATGATGAGGCGCGGGCGATGCCGACGCGCTGGCGCTGACCGCCGGAGAACTGGTGGGGGTAGCGCTCAGCGTGCTCGGGCGCAAGGCCGACCTTCTCCAGAATTTTCTCCACCTTTTCGCGGCGCTCGTCCTGGGTCTTGTACATATGGTGGATGTCCAGACCCTCTCCGATGATGTCTTCTACCTTCTTGCGGGGGTTCAGGGACGCCATCGGGTCCTGGAATATCATCTGCATCTGGGTGCGCAGGGTGTTGTTCTGGGCGTGAGACAGACGTCCGCTGATGTCCTGCCCGTCGAAGGTGATCTTGCCTGCGGTGGGGTCATACAGCCGGATGATGCTGCGGCCGATGGTGGATTTGCCCGAGCCGGACTCGCCCACCAGACCGTACGTCTCGCCGGGATAGATCTCAAAGCTGACATCGTCCACGGCCTTGACGGTGAAGTTCTTGTTCACCTTGAAATACTGCTTCAGTCCCTCGACCTTCAGAAGAGGGGTAGCGCTCTGTGCTGCCATTTACTCCGCCTCCTCTATCTTTTTTGCTTCTGCGCTCATACGGGCCACACGGTCTTTCAGCTCAGGCGGCATCTCCACCTTGGGAGCGCGGGGGTCCAGCAGCCAGGTGGCTGCAAAGTGGGTGTCGCTGATCTTGAACATGGGCGGGTCGATCTCGTCGTCGATCTCCAGTGCGTACTTGTTGCGGGGTGCAAAGGCGTCGCCGGCCTTCTCATGCAGCAGGTTCGGCGGCGAACCGGGGATGGTATACAAACGCTCGTCGGCGGTATCGAGGTCGGGCATGGCCGACAGCAGACCCCAGGTGTAGGGGTGGCGCGGGTCGTAGAAGATCTCGTCGATGGTGCCGGTCTCCACGATCTTGCCCGCGTACATGACATCGACATAGTCCGCCACCTTTGCCACGACGCCGAGGTCATGGGTGATGTAGATGACCGAAATGCCGCGCTCCTTCTGGATGCTGCGGATGAGCTCGAGGATCTTCGCCTGAATGGTCACATCCAGTGCGGTGGTGGGCTCATCGCAGATGAGCAGGTCCGGGTCGCAGGACAGCGCGATGGCGATGACCACGCGCTGACGCATACCGCCGGACAGCTGGTGCGGGTAGCTCTTCATCCGCTTTTCGGCGTCCGTGATACCGACTTCTTCCAGCAGCTTGAGGGCCTTCTGATACGCCTCAGCCTTGGGCATCTTGAAGTGCCAGAGCATCCCCTCCATGATCTGCTTGCCGATGGTCATGGTGGGGTCAAGGCTGGTCATGGGGTCCTGAAAGACCATGGCGATGCGCTTGCCGTTGATGTGGCGGCGGATCCACTTTTTATCTTTTTGCAGCAGATCAACGGTTTCAGGCTGCCGTCGGCGTGATGGTAGCTGAACTGGATGCTGCCGCTGTTCACCTTGGCGTTCTGGGCCAGAATGCCCATGGCCGCCTTCATGGTGACGGACTTACCGGAACCAGACTCACCCACCAGCGCCACCGTCTCGCCCTTGTACAGGTCGATGTTCACGCCGCGGATGGCGTGGACGGGGCCGGCCGTCGTCTTAAAGGTAATATCAAGGTCTCGCACCGACAAGACCTGTTCTCTTTTCGTATCAGGCATGTTGTGCGCCTCCTTACATACTCTTCATCTTGGGGTCAAGTGCCTCGCGCAGGCCGTCGGCCAGCAGGTTGAAGCTGAGCATCAGCAGGCTCATGACCACGATGGGCGGGATGATCTGATAGGGATGGGTGGTGAAGCTGTTGTACAGCTCACTGATCAGGGAGCCCAGCGAGCACTGCGGCACCGGGATGCCCAGACCCACGAAGGAAAGGAATGCCTCGGTAAAGATCGCGGTGGGGATGCTGAACATGACCTGAGTGATGATGGGTCCGATGATGTTGGGCAGCACTTCCTTAAAGATGATAAAGAAGCTGCCGGCACCCAGAGTGCGGGAAGCCAGAACGAATTCCTGGTCCTTCAGCTTGAGCATCTCGGCGCGGGCGATGCGGCTCATGCCCACCCACTCGGTCAGCATCAGAGCGAAGATGATGGTGATCATGCCGGGCTGCAGCACCAGAAGCAGCAGCGTAACGATGACCAGACGGGGGATGCCGTTGGCAACTTCAAGAAAGCGCTGCATCAGCATATCCACCTTGCCGCCGAAGTAGCCCGAGATGAGGCCGTAGCTCATGCCGATGAGCATATCAATGACGGCAGCCGCCACGGCGATGATAAGGGAGACGCGGGCGCTTCCCAGGTACGGGTCCAGATGTCGCGGCCATAGAGGTCGCTGCCGAACCAGTAGTAGACGTCATCCTTGCCTTTTTCGACATAGTTGTTGACGATCTTGGTACCGGTGGTCGTGCTCATCTTCTCGCTGCCGTCCAGAATGCCGAACTGCTCGATGCCGGGGACGCGAGGCGCGAAGTTCTTCTGGCTCAGATCCTGGCCGGAATAAGTATAAGCATTCATTCCCGGGCCAAAGACGGCCAGCAGCAGGATGATCACGATCATCACGAGGCCCAGCACGGCGCTCTTCTTGCGGAAGAAGCGGATGCGGACGTCCTTCCAGAAGCTCTGGGCCGCGAAGTTGGTATCCACCGCGATCTCAGCCGCGTTGTCCTTCCGGGCAAACTCTGCTCGGTGAACTTGTGCTCAGGGTACAGCTCCTGCACGGCCTGCGTGATGGCTGCGGCGGTGCTTTCACCGCCCAGTCGAATCGCTTTTTCTGCCATATCAGTCGTCCCCCTTTGCCAGACGGATGCGCGGTCGATGATGCCGTACAGCAGGTCAACGACCAGCATGATGCCAATGTACATGGCGCTGTAGATGAAGCTCAGACCAATGACCACGTTGTAGTCGTTGGACTGGATGGCCGTCACCAGCAGGCTGCCCACGCCGGGGATGGCGAAAATTTTCTCGACCACCAGCGAACCGGTCATCAATCAACGATGAGGGGGCCAAAACCGTAATAATAGGAATGAGCGCATTGCGCAGGGCGTGGCGGAAGATCAGCGCCGGGCCGGAGATGCCCTTGCTCTCGGCCAGCAGCATATAGTCGGAGTCGAGGACTTCTATCATCTCGCTTCGGGTGAAGCGGGCGATGGATGCCATGGTGAACATGGACAGCGACACGCTGGGCAGGACACTCGAGCCAAAGACATCCTTGGCGGAGAACAGCATCGGGAACCAGCGGAGCCTGAAGCCGAAGGTGTAGCTCAGGGCCAGTGCGAAAACGTAGGACGGCACCGACACGCCGATGACCGAGATGATGGTGGCGATGGTGTCGAAGATGGTATCCCGCTTGAGGGCAGCGATGATGCCCAGCACGAGGCCCACCAGAGCGCCCAGCGTGACGGCCATGCCGCCGATCTGGATGGAGATGGGCAGGCGGGACTGGATGAGCTGGGAGATGGGCGTATTTTTGGAGATGTTGTAGCTCACACCCAGATCGCCCCGGAGCATATTGCCCACGTAGCGGAAGAACTGGATGTAGATCGGCTGGTCAAGGCCGTATTTTGCATAGAGCGCGGCTCTCATATCGGCTGTCAGCTTTTCGTCGTTGAAGGGCGAGCCGGGCATCAACTGCATCAGGATGAACAGCACCAGCAGGATGGCCAGCAGCGTAAACAGCGAGGTGAGGATACGCTTGAGCGTATATTTTTTCACGTCAGGTGAACCCCCTTTGGTTTTCCTGTCCGCGGTCAGTCGTGCGCGGGCCGCGGACAGGTACAATGCCAAAAAGGCGCACAGTGCTTTTGCGGGCCACTGTGCGGCCTTTGTTCAGCGTTTTTTCTTTAAGCGTTCTTTGCGGGCCCGCTTGTACACACGGTTCAGAGCCACCGGGTGGAACTCCACGCCGGTAACGGCGCTGGAGATCATCTCGGCATTGCACTGGCCGTACAGCGGAAGATGACTGCCTGCTCCAGAACGATGGCTTCTGCATCGTACAGAGCTGCCCAGCGGCCCTCGGGGTCGGTGCAGAGGTCGCCGGTGGTGCACTCCTCGATGATGGAGTCAAACTCGGCGTCGCTCCACAGACCGTAGTTGTTGGAGTTGCCGGTGACCCACATACCCAGATAGGTCATGGGGTCAGCGTAGTCGGGACCCCAGCGGGTCAGGCCCAGCTGGAAGTTGCCGTCCTGCATATCCTGCACGCGCTGCTTCTTGGGCTCGACGGTCAGGTTCACGGTCAGGCCGGGGAGAGTGGTCTCGAGCTGCTCCTTGACGACCTGTGCCACCTTCTGAGGTGCATCGTCGGCATCAACGATCATGTCGAAGGAGAAGCTGTCCTTGCCCAGCTCGCTCTTGGCGGTCTCGTAATACTCGGCTGCTTGGCTGCATCAAATGCGCAGGAATCAGCGAACTTGGTCTGGTCGGCGCTGAAATCGCTGCCGTCCGGGCCGGTGGCGAACTGCGGGGGAACGGCGGTGTAGCAGGGAGCCGAGCCGTCCTTCAGGACGTCGCCGGTGATGGCGTCGCGGTCGAGGGCGAAGGTCATAGCCTTGCGCAGGTTCTCGTTTGCCAGTTCAGGCACCGCATCGATGTTGGGCTGATGTACCACAGGTAGCCGGCGCCCACGCTGGTAAACTGGGGGTCGTCCTTTACCTGATCCACCTGCTCGCCGTTCAGCAGGGTCAGATCCAGTGCGCCGGTCTGGAAGCTCATCAGAGCCTGCTGGCTGTCCTTGATGACCTGATAGGCCAGACCATCCAGAGCGATGTTTGCAGCGTCGTAGTAGTCGGGGTTCTTGGTCAGCTCGAATGCGGTAGCAGCGGGCTGGTAGTCGGTCAGGATGAATGCACCGTTGGACAGGACGGTGTCGGGGCTGGTGCCGAAGGTATCCTTGCAGGTGTTGAAGAATGCCTCGTTGACAGGTAGAAGGTGGGGAAGTACATCAGGCTCAGGAAGTAGCTGACAGGGACGTTCAGCTGAACCTCGAGGGTCTTGTCATCCACTGCGGTCACGCCCAGATCCGTGACGGGCTTCTCACCGGCAATGATCTCTGCGGCGTTGACCACCTGACCGATGTCAGACAGCATATAGGAATACTCGGAAGCATTGGCGGGGTCAACAGCACGCTGCCAGCCGAACACGAAGTCGGCTGCAGTGACGGCGTCACCGTTGGACCACTTTGCATCGCGCAGATGGAAGGTATAAGTCTTGCCGTCCTCGCTGATGTCGTAGGTCTCGGCGAGGGGCCGGGGACAGCTGCGCCGTCGGCGTCCATCTGCATCAGACCGTCGGTGTAGTCGGCGATGACCTCAAAGGAGGTGCCGTCGGTGGCGATCTGCGGGTCCAGAGACTGGACCTCAGTCTCCAGCATGATGTTCAGGGTGCCGCCTGCGGCAGTGCAGCTGCGCTGGAAGCACCGGTGGAGCAGCGGTAGACGCTGCCGTGGAGCTGGAGCCGCCGCAGGCCGTCAGGGCCAGAGCTGCTGCGGATACGCCTGCTGCTGCCAGAAAGCTGCGGCGCGAAATACGACGATCGAATCTCATAATATCTTTTCCCCTCTCTAACACCGCTTTAACGTATTAAAGCGACTGTTTCTGAAAAATGCACAAGGTGTTCCGCTCCCCCTCTGGAGCTTTCTGCACACCCTTGTGCCTTGGCGGCATTATACATCGTCCACCACCGAAAGAAAAGACTTTTTGCCAAATTAATCCCCTCGACCCAACGATTTCTGTAGTTTGACCAACTGCACGTCAAAATTTTGATTTGAATTTTGTATAGTTTTGCCCTTGATGTGTATTCATGTGAAGTACAGTTCAGGTAAGATAAGTATTACTTGTACTTTTGCTGCGCACAGTTTCGTGCCGAATCTTTCTTTTATAAAGAAAACAGCCCATTATGATTTTTCTGCACAGCGGGCTGTCCGGACTTTATTTCACTTCATCTGCCTGAGGTTTTGTCTCAAAAGCACTTTGAAACGTGCTCAGACTGCCTCGGCAGCAGGTACTTCGCCCTCTCCATTGTACACAGCCTTGTCCAGCTGGCCTTCGGTGGCAGCCACAAGGGTGGTAGCGGCGGCAGCGCCGACGACGTTGGTGGCAGTACGAGCCATATCAGCAATGCTGGAAATGATGCTGAAAATCAGCAGCGGGATGACCACAGCCGAAACGACGTGGGCGTAGATGGTACCCACAGCAGTGACATAGGTGTGGTGGCCCTTGAACACGAGGCCCACGATGAGGCCGAGGCCCACAGCCAGAGTCGTTTTTGTCTGTCAACACATTCGCTCTCTCATGATGTTCCTCCCATTTGGTACAAACCCACTTTGTATGTATGTTTGTTCGGTTGCCGTGGAGTATACTACATACAAACCCTGTTGTCAAGTGAATTATGAAAAAAATTTTGAACATCCGCCCCTCCCGGCGCAAAAAAAGCCCCCCGGCACGATGCGGAACGTGCCGGGGGTGTTTTCGTACAAAGCGGGAGATGCGGTAGCTCTCCGCCTTGGGGAGGTGGTTATTTAGTGGAGCAGCTCGTTGTATGCAAAACCGCCCACCGTCAGCTCTGCGCTCTCACCGGAGTGGGTGAGGGTAAAGAGGGTGCCGTCCACGCCCAGAGACAGCATGCTGTCGATATTCAGAGCGGTCTCACGGAGCTGGGTGCGGAACACGAGGGTGTTCACGCCCTGAGCCTTCAGCTCCTTCAGGTTGCTCAGACAGCCGGAAAGGACAGCAGTCTCAGCAGGCACTGCCACAACATACCGGCCATCGGCAATAGAGGTCTCGTAGGCCCCTGCCCCGGTAACGGTCAGGGTGACAGCAGAGCTGCCGCTGTTGCTCTCGGGTGCGCCGCAGCGGGTGCAGACGCCATTCACAAAGTGGTGGCCCAGTGCATCACTGATGATCTCTTCGTAGGTCTCGCCTCATGGGTGGTGCAGGTGTAGACCCGCTTGCCCGGAGTGGTGCAGGTGGCTCTACCGTAGCCGTCAGCTCGTAGCTGTGGCCGTCCTGCTTGATGCCGACCAGGTCACCTGTGACGGTAATGCTGCCGTCCTCGTTTTTGGTGGTGGTGGCGTTTTCGTAGATATTGACCTTTCCCGTTTCGTCGGTACTGATATTGTCCACAGAATCGGAATTTTTCAGCGTCTCGCCCTTAGGGACATACAGGTTGACCACGGTGTTGTCTTTTGCCTTACTCCGTCCGTCCTTGTTCCCACAAGGTTGATGGTGCTGTTTCCGCCTATTTCACGGGTGCCGCCATTAAAGTACAAAGTCCCGCCATTAAACGATAGCTTAGGAGCCTCCGCTTTCCCTTGCACAGCCGTAAGCGTCAGGTTCTCCAATATGTGTTCTTTATGATACATCATGGAGAGCACTGCTCCCATATTACCTTCACCTTCGGCTTTTGCGTCCCCGCCGGTGAGCTCCAGCGTAGAATCCTTCATGCTCACAGCATATTGTCCATAGTTTCCGTAAAGATTCATTGCGTTACCGGCGCCTGCATATTTCTTTGACTCTGCACTTCCACCTGTAGCGGAAATCGAAACTCCCTCGATTTCTGCATTTGCACCTATCGAAATTCCGGCACCGCCCGATGCTTCCTTGTTATTATCTGTGTATCCATCGCCGCCCTTTGCGGTAATGTGGGCATCATCAAGGAGCTTGGCCGTTCCCTTATCCACTCGGATGCCAGTTCCACCACCGGACATCACATCCGATGTTCCTGTCACGTTGGAATCGCCGCCCTCGGCCTTGAGCTCGGCACCGGACACCGTGAGATTCTTGGCACGGATGCCATCACCGCCATTAAGCCACTGACCATTCATCGTAAAACCAAGGTTTGAAGTTTCAACATCTCCACCCGCAGCGGTGAGGCTGCCGTTTTTGTCTTCGTCCTGGATGGTCAGCGTACCTTCACCTTTAGCGTGCAGGCCATGACCTCCACTGAGATCGCTATCTGACCTCTCATCGTTGCTCCAGTAGCTGCCGCCCTTCAGCTCGTTCTTGCCATCCAGCTCCAGCGTCACATCGCCGGTGCCGGAAACGGTCACAGCATTCTCGGCAGTATTCCCTGCATCCACCTTCAGATTTCGCAGGATGACCTTCAGGACGTTGGTAGAGTTATTGATGATGCTCACCACATTGTTGGCAGCGGCCTGCGCCTTTTCGGTGAGGGTGGTGGGGGCGTTGGTAGCCTCGTAGGTCTTCTCCTCATCGGCCTTCTTTTCCTGGGTCTCCTGCTTGACAACAGGCTTGGCGGCCTCCTGCTGGGCTTCGGCGTCATACTGGCCGTACTCGATCACCTGATCGGAGGTCTTTTCGGTCTTTTTGTCCTGTTCCGGCTCCTGAGAGTCGGCGGGCTTCTGCTCAGTCTTTTTCTGCTCGTCCTTCTTCTCCTCGTCCTCCGGGGCCAGCAGCTCCAGAGAGCCGGGCTCTTCGGCCTGCTCCTTGTTCTCAGCGGCGGAGTTCTGGGTCTTCCCCTCGCCCTCGGTCTTGGTCTCGCCGGACTTTTCAACCTCGGAGGTGTTTTCGCCGGACTTTTCAACCTCAGCGGACTTCTCAGCCTCGGAAGTGTTCTCTTCCTCTGCGTTCAGGCTTGCGGTGGACTTGGTGTTGTCGCCGGTGATGATGATTTCATCTTTGCCGTCACCATTGTCCTCGACAGCCACACCGCCGACCTTGATGCTCTTATTGCCCTCAGTATCCACAGAGACTTCCACGTTGCCCTGACTCACATCACAGATGTAAGCAGCCGAGGCCGGGGCCGCAACTGCCGACACTGCCATGCTCAGGGCCAGGACGGCCGCTGCCGTCCGCTTCATATTTTTCCGTAACCGCATAATTTTTACCTCCTGTTTCGTGGTTTTTCCTTCTTTTATTTTACCCCCCCCCCTATCAGTTTGACAAGAGTTTTTGTCAACAATCTTTTCGGTGATTTTTTGGCACATCCTACAAATAAAGCCGCCGTTCCACACGTTTCGTGCAGTACGGCGGTCGATTCGTCTCTATTGCAGTCCCTCTGGACGCCAAAAGAGCCGCCGTGCATACGCACAGCGGCTCTTGCTATCTTCTGATATTTTATTTTGCGTACTCGACGGCACGGCTCTCGCGGATGACGTTGACCTTGATCTGGCCGGGGTAATCCAGCGTGTCCTCGATCTTCTTTGCGATGGAGCGGGCCAGCAGGATGACCTGATCGTCGCCGATGACGTCGGGCTTAACCATGATGCGCACTTCGCGGCCAGCCTGCACGGCGAATGCCTGCTCGACGCCCTCGAAGCTGGAAGAGATCTCCTCCAGATTCTCCAGACGCTTCACATAGCTCTCGACATTCTCGCGGCGGGCGCCGGACGGCAGCGCTGATGGCGTCGCAGGCCTGAATGATGAAGCCAGCGGAGTCTTGGGCTCCACATCGCCGTGATGGGCCTCGATGGCGTGGGATGACCTGAGTATTTTCCTTGTACTTGCGGCAGATGTCCACACCGATCTGGACATGGCTGCCCTCGATCTCATGGTCAAGAGCCTTGCCGATGTCATGCAGCAGACCGGCACGGCGTGCCAGCGTGACGTTCACACCCATCTCGCCTGCCAGCAGGCCGGCCAGCCAGGCCACTTCCATGCTGTGGGTCAGAGCGTTCTGGCCAAAGCTGGTGCGGTACTTCAGGCGGCCGATGAGCTTGATGAGGTCGGGGTGCAGGCCGTGGATGCCCAGCTCCATGACAGCGCGCTCGCCCTCCCGCTTCATCTGCAGCTCCAGATCGTGGCGGCACTTCTCCACCGTCTCCTCGATGCGGGCGGGGTGGATGCGGCCATCGCCGATGAGGCGTTCCAGCGTCATGCGGGCCACCTCGCGGCGGGTCTGGTCGAAGGAGGACAGGGTAATGGCCTCCGGGGTATCATCGATGATAAGGTCAACGCCGGTCGCCGTCTCAAGGCGACGGTATTCGGCCTCACGGGCCCGATGATGCGGCCCTTCAGTCTCGTCGCTGGGCAGCGGGACGACGCCTGACGGTAGTCTCGCTGC
>ENA-OQLB01000817-OQLB01000817.1-human-gut-metagenome-genome-assembly--contig:-NODE-817-length-15764-cov-1.338300_pt1 | contig 15764 bp, 21 predicted proteins | sample MGYA00242656_ERZ504813 | MGnify/ENA primary metagenome ERZ504813 (study PRJEB26092, sample SAMD00036388) | human gut metagenome | host: Homo sapiens | study: EMG produced TPA metagenomics assembly of... | reverse complement strand
TATGGTACTTATAATTCAATCTAATCATCGTCAATAGCTTGATTTCATCGCCACCACTTCCCATAGCAACACCAATATGGCAATAATCAAGCATTGGAATATCTATTTTAGCATCACCAAAGGCATATGTATCCTCAATATCTGCACCTAGATACTCTAATAAAGCATCAATAGCATGAGCTTTAGTAATATCTTTAACGCCTAAATCACCAAATAGAGCAATTTCCCCTGCACCGCCCCATGTACCAGCTTTTAAATCAGGAAATTCTTCAATTGAATCAAGATGATCTTGATAACTTTCAAGAATAAAACTAACTTATTCAAATCATCACGATATAATTCACCATCAAAAATCATTTCTGGAAAACATCTCGAACTTTAATTTGATCACTATGTTCTTTACCTTTACGTTTACTATATTCTTGAATTACTGGTTCTCCCCGAGTTTCAAAGTTTTCACTCGCAAATAAACCATTATTACTTTCAAGATAGAATTCAAGTCCTCGACTTTTTAACCAGTCTACGATATGTTACATTGCTCAGCAGTAATTAACTGATGCATAACAACCGTATCCCCATCTTCTACATAACTGCCATTCCCACCAATCATGCCATCAAGACCAATATCCCATAAATAAGGGTATACCTCAGCTTTACTTCGTCCAGTACATATATACACACGATGTCCATTTTTACGTGCTTGTTTAATTGCTTTGTCTGCTGAAGCTGGCAATTTGTTTTCATAATCAACTAAAGTTCCATCAACATCAATAAAGATAATTTTTGAATCTGCCATTTTTATTTTCCTCTTTTCTATATGATATGACTATATCTTTATTATAAAAGATATAGTCATATTTACAATTCCTCAAAGAGAAGAAGAAACTATTTTATCTATAAATTATAGAAATTAGCTAAATGAAAAGATAAGTTTCTATCATTTTAATTGTAAAAGTAAAAATAATTTTTATAAATACCAAAAGTATAAATAAACTATAATAAAATAAGAAGTGATAATAACACACTTCTTACTAATAGTAATGAATTTAAAGGGTAACTTAACCTTAAATTATTTTATATTTGTTGCCATTGGTTTAATTGCTTTATATGCCAGGAGGGTAACGACCGCCCCAATAAGTGCCTCAACGATACCATTAGTAGTCACAACACCAAATAACATTGCCAGCAATGAACTATAGGCAATATTAACTGCATCAGCATAAGCAGTGCCAAAGAAAAAGTAAATTCCGCCTAGGACAAGTACAGTATTTGTAATCGTTCCAATTAAAGCACCAATCACTGCTGCAGCATTTTCATTATTAAACTTGTTTTTTATAAATTCAAAGATTACTCCAGCAAGATAGCCAAGTAATATTCTTGGAACAAGAGCAATTATAACGCTTCGCCAATCCCCGCTAATGTTTCCCACTGTAACGAATGGTGAAAAACAAAATGATGTAATTCCCGGCTGAATCGTTGCACGAATTAAACTAGTTAGTCCAAAGACCAAACCAAGTTGGGCTCCTGGCTTTTTTCCTAATGTAATCCCAGCAATGATTACAGGAATGTGCATTGTCGTAGCACTTAAAGGACCGATTGGGATATAACCAAGCGGTGTTACGACAAGGATGATTTCAATAGCAAGAAACATTGCCATGAAAGTCATGTACTGTGTTTTTTTAGATCTCATTTTTTCCTCCTACTATCACTCTTTTTAGATGTGATGTTTATTATGAGTGTCTCGCCATATCTTCCCATTTTTCTAAGAGTCATGATGATCTCTTGAAAATATCTTCTTGATACGGTTTGACGATAAGATTATAGTACAATTTATTATTGCTGCCAACTGTAATAATAATTATTTATGTAATTCTTTGTATGATTTTAAACCGTAGGCGCTGTCGGCTTTTTTTACCGCACGATTGACTGCTTTAGCCATTAAATCAGTTGCAAGAATCCCAATGGCATCTGGCATTACTTCAACTTCATTAGTACTTAATACAAAAATAGTATCGCCATCACTCATCGTGTGGACAGGCTGAATAGCACGGCATAACCGTTGTGGGCAATCCCTGCAATCTTTGTACATTGAGCTTTGTTTAATTTGGCATTTGTAATAATACAACCAATGGTAGTATTACCACTTGGTAATTGGCGAAGTTTTTCAATTTGTTGAAATCACCTCGTCTGCAGGAATGATACTGTTGTGTTCTGAATCATAAATTCCAGCTAACTGTTCATTAGTTTTATAGTCAACAATATTTCCACAGGCATTAACTGCTACAATTGCTCCAACTTGAAGATTATCGATCTGGATGGCTGCAGTACCTAAGCCGCCTTTCATTGCATATTGTGGACCCATGATTTTACCAACACTAGCACCACATCCGGCACCATAGTTACCCTCTTTAAGCGGTTCATTTTTTTCGCTATTAAGGCAAGCTTGATATCCCATTGCTTTATCTGGACGAATTTTAGGATCACCAACTGTTAAATCAAATAAAGATGCACCACAAACAATAGGGACATGGGCGACCTTCATATCAAAACCACAGTTATGTTCTTCTAAATATTGCATTACACCACTAGCCGCATCTAGTCCAAAGGCACTGCCGCCACTTAGCATTACAGCATTGATCTGTTGGACCATGTTGATTGGATTTAGCAGGTCTGTTTCTCTAGTTGCTGGGCCGCCACCTCTTACATCAACACCGGCTGTAGCACCATCTTTGCAGATGATTACAGTGCAGCCGGTTCCAGCTTTTTGATTTTCGACTTGGCCGATTTGAATGCTTTAATTTCTGTTATATTAATTTTTTTCATGTTATCACCCCAATTTATTGTACAACATAATTACTATTATTTCCTTATATTTTGAAGATGACAATAATAGTTGCTAAAAATGTAAAATTATAGTTTCTCGAAAATTTTTAAATATATAGTAAAATGATACTAAAATAAAGGAGGATGGAAAATGATTGGAGATAAAATTATTTTATATCGTAAACGTAAAGGATTAACACAAGAGGAGCTTGCTGATCTGCTTGAAGTAAGTCGCCAAACAGTAACTAAAGTGGGATAAGTGGTAGTGTGCTGCCAAATCTCGATTATATCATGGGATTATCAGTGATATTTGGGATAACGATTGATAACTTAGTTAAGGATAATGACTGTGCTAAGCAGGAAATAGAAAGTAAAATTAGTAATTATAACTGGATTGATTTTATGTTAAAGGCAAAAAAAGCAACCTATGCTAAAAAGGAGGGGAAAACTGTTTCCAGTCGACCTAACAGCCATGATTATCAATATCAAGAAAATGAATATTTATATATTGATACGTTTGTAGGCAGTGAATTTTTTGGTGGTGAAGAATGTGTCTATAAAGACAATATTCCACTTTATGTAATGAATTATTATGGTAAAGTGCTTGATGAGGCTTTTAGTGGTGATTTTTTGAAGGAAGCACTATTATTAGTTGATCGAATTTCTCCTTTTAGAGGTCCGGCGTTGTATACTAATGGTAATTATACATATCATTGTAGTTATGATGGTGATTATGAATTTTTAATGGTAAAGAGGAAATATACTATAATAATATTAAAGTATACGAGTGTTTATTCCATGGCGGAAGTGTTGAATAATTAAATGACATCAATCGGTTAATTAATACTGGAATAAGAAAATGATTTTAGAATATTAATTAGATGTTTAAAACAGGTATCAGTAGTGGCAGAGAGGAATTTGCCCATGATATTTTAAAAGGTTTTGTTTCAGTTAAATCAGGATTTCTTTCCAATAAGCAGGAGTATTTAGATTTATCTAATATTCATATTTCAAAAGACTAAAAAAATAGGGGAACTAGAAAGACTTTTTAGCAATAAAAATATTTAAATGAGGAACCCTATAATTGTCAACTTAACTGAAAATTATAATTAAAAGATGTAACGTTTAAAAATTTATCCGTTACATCTTTTATATTCATTTTATTTAACTTGTTCACCAATCCATTGCCAAACTTTTTCACCATGTTCATCACAGTCGGCTTCATTATTATCAAAATAGATCCATGACCAGTGACCATTATATTGGTATGGGTCACCATCATTTAAATCATTATATTTACCAGAAATATCGATGACCGAATCAAATGTGGCAACGTGTAGATTAGTTGCACCAAGATTTTTTAATCGGTTAATAGTAGGAATTTCAAATTTTTTCTGGAATAATACTAGGATCATCATTAGAATAAATAAAATATAGAGGTAGATCTTTAATTTCAGAAAGTTGTTGGTCACTAATAACATCATCAGGCAGGGCTTCACAAATTGGTATTGCTGCAGCAAAATAATCTGGATAATCTAAAATTAAACGCATAGTCATATATCCACCTGCAGAACATCCTGCAAGAACGACTTTAGTAGCTCCGCATCGAGACTGATAATCTTTAATTAATTCCATAAGTGCATTAGTATAATAAGAAGGACCATGAGTTACTAATAAGTCATCATTCCATTCACCGCCATTACCATCAGCATCCATCCAAAAAGTTGGACATTGAGGAACTAAACATATGCATTGCCAACAGCATTTTGGAAATCATCATTAAAATAAGCACTTACTTTATTTGATAAAGAGGTTACTTGTGGATTAGTATCCTCTGTTCCCCCTTCACCAGAACCATGTAACCACACAAATAATGTATTAGAAGGTTCTTTAGGGTTAAAATGACCATAATTTAATTCAATTCCATCACTAGCCTTAAATTTTTCTAATTCTAAAGCGTCAGCAGCAGTAATTTTTTTAGTATATTCTGTACTAACATCAAGTTTAGTAACTTTTTTATCGTCTACCGTTATTTCACCGTTTTTTGCTAATGAAATATTTAAATAATACGGATCACTCCATGTATTATAATGTGTTGTAGCAGAGTATAATAATGGCGAACCATCATTTGGGCTTACATATAACTCAATCGCAATATATTTAGACTCTCCATCAATTTTTTGCCCATCTTTATCACAAGAATAGGCATCATCAACAACACGCTCCAAAGTTTTTTCAACAACTGGGAGTGCCTCATCTTCCCAATCAGTTACTTGTTTTGTTTCAGATACCATAAAATCATTTTTGTCAACATCATCAACAGCTTTGTCTAATGTCAAAATAGTTTTATTGACACCACATCCCCAATCATATCCGGCAATATAAATTTCATAAGTTGCATCAACAACTTCTGTGCTTTGAGAACATCCGGTAATGCTACAAGCAATAAATAAGGCAAGTAATAATTTTGATAATCTTTTCATTCTCTCTTCTCCTTTCACCTTGCCTATATCTTAAGCTTATTTATAAAATTTAAATATGAAAAAAATGACCACATTAGGGTCATTTTCTAACTTTATTACGATATACTTGGGGTGTTTCATGATATTTGAGTTTAAATTCACGATTAAAAGATTTAGTACTAGAGAAGCCATTTTTCATCGCAATCTCAGTAATGGTTAAATTAGTATGAACCAAATCGTTAGTACAGTGTTCTAAACGTTGTGCAGTTAAGTATTGTTTGACCGTAATATTTAAGTGTTTTTTTGAACAATCTTGCTAAATAACCATAAGAGAAGTTAAATTGGTTCGCGATTGAGGAAACATCTAGTGCTTGAGAATAATGTTCATCTAAATAAAAGAGAATTTTCATAAATTCTTGGAGTTTTGATCAGATTGAAGAAAGTAACCAACTTTTCTAATCTTTTTTTGATACTTTAATAAAATACTAATAATTAAATATAAATAACCATTAATAGTAAGTAATTTAAATTCAGTAGTTTGTTGATACTCTAAACTCAAATTAGTTAAAAGAACGACCAGTTTTTGTTCAATTTCTGGGACTATATGATTAGAAAAATAGATATTATCAAATGCAGGATAGCATTTTTTTAGAAAATCATACTTAATTTGAATAACAATACTTTTAAAACAATCCTCTGATTCAATAATTTTAGTCGTATGTATAGCTTGTGAATTAATGATAGCTAAACCATTACGAGCAATTGAATAAGTTTCCCCATTACTCCAAAGTTCAATTGATGCGGTAAGTGGAATAATAAACTCTAAACTACGATGCCAATGTTTTGGAGGGATTAAATTAGGATCATCTTTAGCTAAAGTTACCTCAATAACTTTTAGCGGAAGTTCATCAGTAGTAATTTTTTCATAAATTATATGCGTATTATTATCTAATAATTCCTTTCCATTCAACATCCTACCACTCCTTTTATATTATAATAACATAAAAAATTAATTTTATTAATCCAATTCATTTATTTTAATATATAAAATAGCTAAGATATTTAAACCTTAGCTAATCATCTCTAATGCATATTTTTTAGCATTTTCTAAATCATTTGTATCTGGATGTGATAGAGCTGCATCAAAGTTATCAATACTAACTTGAAGCTGTTTATCTTCAGGATGCTCTTGAATCATTTTAACATAGCGATCACGTATTGATAAAGGCATCTTACCGGGACAGAAAAAGTGTCCTAATATCTTATTATTAGTATTTACAACATTATCAAATCGTTCTGCCAGTTTATCATAGTATTCAGTAGAACCACCAAATCCAGCTGTTGCAAAAAAAGCGATTTTTTCATTTGAAAGAGTAGTAATAAAATTTTGAATCTTTTGACTACAGTTACCCTTATCGGTCCAGCTTCCAATAAAAATCAGATCTGCGTCACTGAATGTTTGAGGTTCACCGAAGTAAACAACCTCTTCGTTAATACAAGCTTCTTTAATTACATTAGCTACTTTTTTGGTATTACCTGTATGACTATCAAATACAATTGCAATTTTCATTTTAATCACCTCGTCATAAGTATAGACTTATATTCATAAATAATAAAGCATAATCTTTATCACATTTAATTACGTGTGATATACTATGATGTGTAAAGGAGATTTTATGGATACAGCAATAATATTTGATTTAGATGGAACAGTTTTATATACAGATGAATTAATTAAAAGAACTTTTATTAAAGTATTTGAAAAGTATCAGCCTGGGTATACTTTGAGTGAAGATGAATTATTATCTTTTTTAGGACCATCTTTAAAAGAAACGTTTTCGAAGTACTTTCCAGATGAAATGTTTAATGAATTGTTGAATTATTATCATAGTTATAACCATAGTCATCACGAGGATTTTGTCTATGTTTATCCGACAGTAGTAGAAACATTAGAATAATTTAAAAAATAGAGGTTATCCTTAGGAATCGTTACGACTAAATTAAAAGTTGCTGCTGATGTAGGACTCAATACTTTTGATTTAAAAAATATTTTGATGTAGTAATTGGATTAGACGATGTTAAGGTCACTAAGCCGGATCCAGAAGGAATAATCAAGGCAATGGAATTATTGGGTGTTAAAAAAGCTGTATATATCGGTGATAATATAACTGATATTCAAGCTGGGAAAAATGCTGGTATTAAAACAATTGGTGTAAAATGGTCACCTAAAGGTTATCAACATTTATTAGAATTAGAACCAGATTTAATGATCGACGAGATGAAGGAAATCATTCCATATATAGAAGGAGCGTGTTAAGATGAAAGATTTAATTATTATTGGAGCTGGTCCTGCTGGATTAAGTGCATGTTTATATGCAACTAGGGCAGGGGCAGAGGTGTTGATGCTGGATGCTGGAGCACCTGGAGGAAAGTTGAATGTCAGTGCTGAAATCGAAAACTGGCCTGGACAAAAAAAGAAGACTGGCCCTGAGTTAGCTTATGAAATGTATGAACATGCATTATCATTTGGCGGTGAACAGGCATATGGTGAAGTAACTAAAGTAATTGATTACGGTGATTATAAAGAAGTTATAACAACGGATCAGTCATATGAAGCAAAAAATGTCTTGATTGCTACTGGAACTAAGGAACGTAAAATGGGAATTCCGATGGAAGAAGAATTAACCGGGCATGGTGTTTCTTATTGTGCTGTTTGTGATGGACCATTTTTTAAAGGTGATGAAGTAGCAGTTGTTGGTGGGGGTAATTCGGCATTAGAAGAAGCTATTTATTTAACTAAATTTGCTAAAAAAGTACATTTAATTGTTCGGCGGGATGTTTTTAGAGCTGATAAAATAATTCAAGATCATGTTCAAGCTAATGATAAAATTGAAATTCATTTTCTAAAAAACCTCATCATCTTATTGCAAAAGATAATAAGGTTGCGGCGATTGCATTAGAAGATAGTAAGACTGGTGAAGTTAGTGAATTAGCAGTTAAGGGTGTCTTTCCATTTGTAGGATTAGATCCAATTACTGATTTTGTTAAAGACTTAGGAATTACTGATGAGCGTGGCTATATCATTACAAATGAATTGATGGAAACATCTGTCAAAGGTATTTATGCTGCTGGTGATGTTCGTCAAAAAGTACTTCGCCAAGTTGTGACAGCTACCAATGATGGTGCAATTGTTGGTCAACAAGTTGGTCAAGGCTTAAATAATTAATAATTTTTGCAGGTCTTAATAAAGGCTTGCATTTTTTTATTTATACTTTTATTTTTATGATAACAAATTGAAAAATCGCGTTCAATACTGATGTTATTGACATTAATAACTTGAATACTTTTTTCAATAACTTCATTTTCAATAATTTTCATAGGCATTAAGGCGATACCATGACCATTTAAAACTGCCTGTTTAACAGATTCCCAACTATGACATTGCCAAGCAGGCTCCAAAAAAATATTATTATTTTTTAAGCATTCATCAAGTTGATTTCTTGTCCCACTACCTTGTTCACGATCAATAAAAGGATGTAAACTCAATTCAGTTAGGCTCATTACTTTAACGTTATTTAGAGGGTAATCTTGGGCACAAACAAAAACAACTCGATCTTTGATAACGGGTTCGACAATTAAATCTTGATTGATGATCGTACCTTCAACTAAAGCAATATCTAAAGTATTATTTAATAATTTTTCTTCAATAACATTAGTATTATCAATATAAACTTGAAAAGTAATATCTTGATATTTATCTTTTAATTTCTTTAAAATAGGTGAAATAAGAGTACTGCCGATTGTCAAAGTTGCACCAATCTTTAATGGGAATTGTTTGGTTTTAGTAAAGATATGTTCAATTTCATCATATAGATTCAATATCTGGTTGGCTTTAACTAGTAATGTTTGACCCTCTTCACTGATAAATAGTGTCTTTGAATAACGTTCAAATAATTTAACCTGATACTCATCTTCAATTTCTTGGATTTTTGAGAAATAGTTGGCTGGGAGATGTATAATAATTTGGCCGCTTTTGACATTGATTTAGTTTTAGCAACCGTTTTAAAAATGGCTAAATGTTTTCGTGTAATCATTTTGAGACCTCCTGTGCTATTGGAAAACCAATAGATATCATTAGATATTAATATTATTATAATAACATAGAAAGTGTTATAATCAAAATGTAAGCGTAGGCATTAGGAGGAAAAACGATGGGATATAAAGTAGGTTTTAAAGATGTAAATGATATTTTGGCGACGCTATCACAAGAATATGATATCTATGGACCAAAACGCTTTGAAAAACAAGGGCGTTATTCAGGTACTGATATTATTCGCTATGATAAAATTAGTAAAATTGAAGAAGTAGTGTTTGATCAAAAATCTGATTTTCCAGCTAAAGAAGTAATTACCCCAATTACTCAATCTTTATTCTATTTTACAGAAGATGAATATCGTGAAAGTAAAGTAACTGATAAAAAGATATTGATTTTTATGAGACCTTGCGATGTTAATGCAATGGAACATCAAAATAAAATATATTTAGGAAATGGCGGGTACAGTGATCTTTATTATCAACGACTTCAAGAAAAAGTTAAGATAATTTTAATGGAGTGTATAAGTGGCTGGGACACTTGTTTTTGTGTTAGTATGCAAGCTAATAAAACGGACAATTATAGTCTGGCAATTCGTCATTTAGATAATGAGGTATTAATAGAAGTTAAAGAAAGTGAATTTGAAAAATATTTTATGGAAGCCCCTAAAGATGATTTTGAAGTTTCATTTATTGAGGAAAATGAAGTAAAAGTAACAGTTCCTGAAATCAAGGACAAGGAAACGTTATTAAAATTAAAACAACATTCAATGTGGCAAACATTTAATTCACGCTGTATTTCATGTGGTGCTTGCACGATAGCATGTGCTACTTGTACATGTTTTACGACAACAGACTTAATTTATAATGAAAATGCTAGTATTGGAGAACGCCGAAGAACTGCAGCTTCATGCCAGGTCGATGGTTTTAGTGATATGGCAGGAGGTCATGCCTTTAGGCCAACGGCTGGGGATCGAATGCGATATAAGATTCTTCATAAATTTCATGATTATAAAGCACGTTTTAATGATTATCATATGTGTGTTGGTTGTGGGCGCTGTACATCAAGATGCCCTGAATATATTTCAGTAACGGCAACAGTTGAGAAGATGGCTACGGCAGTGGCGGAAATTGAAGTGAAAGGAGATAACCATGAATAATCCAATCAAACCAATTCCAAGTACAATTCTTGAGATAAAACGAGAAAGTAATTTAGAGTATACGTTTAAAGTTGCTACAAATATTAAACCGGAACATGGACAGTTTCTCCAATTATCAATTCCTAAAATTGGTGAAGCACCAATCTCTGTTTCAGCCCAGGGTGAGGGCTGGTTAGATTTTACGATTCGTTCGGTTGGAAAAGTAACTGATGAAATTTTTAATAAGAAACCTGGTGATGTTCTCTTTATTAGGGGACCATATGGTAAAGGCTGGCCTTTAGAAGAAACCTTTAAAGGAAAACATTTAGTTGTAATAACTGGTGGTACAGGATTAGCACCAGTAAGAAGTATGCTAAATGAGTGCTTTGAAAATGATGGATATGTAAAAAGTTTAACTTTAATTGTTGGGTTTAAAAATGAGGCAGGAATTATTTTTAAAGAGGAATTAAATAAATGGCAAGAAAAATTTAATACTTTCTATACTTTAGATAAAGACCAAATTGAAGGATGGAATGTTGGTTTTGTAACCGATTTAGTTGAAAAAATTCCTTTTGATAGTTTTATGGGTAATTATGAAGTTATTATTGTCGGGCCACCGATGATGATGAAATTTACCGGAGAAAAGGTTGCTGGTTTAGGGGTACTGATGAAAAAATTTGGGTATCTTTTGAAAGAAAAAATGTCATGTGCAGTTGGGAAATGTGGACATTGCCGAATTGATGAAACATATGTTTGTTTAGATGGACCAGTATTTAATTATACAAAGGCTAAATATTTAGTAGATTAGGAGTAGCTGAAGATGAATCATGATATTGATATAAAAAAATTAAGAATTAAATTGTTTTAGACAGTCTAAAGTGGCTGGTGAATTCATGTTACAGATGCGGGTGCCAGGATCAATGATTGCGGCTAAATATTTGCAAGTAGTTCAAGATATCGCAGAAACTGGGGAAACGGAACATTTCATATTGGAATGCGACAAACTTTGAATATTCCCGGAATAAAATATGAATACATTGGTGAAGTAAACAAGTATATTAAAGATTATATTAAAGAAGTAGAAGTCGAAATGTGTGATGTTGATATGGATGTTACTGATTATGGCTATCCTACTATTGGAGCTCGTAATGTTATGAGCTGTATTGGTAATACTCATTGTATCAAAGCAAATGTGAATACGTATCAGTAGCAAGAAAAATTGAAAAAATTATTTTTCCTAGTCACTATCATATTAAAGTATCAGTATCGGGATGCCCTAATGATTGTGGAAAAGGTCATTTTAATGATTTTGGAATCATGGGGATCGCGAAGATGGAGTATCATCCAGAAAGATGTATTGGCTGTGGTGCTTGTGTGCGAGCTTGTCAACATCATGCGACTAGAGTACTTTCACTAAATGCTGATAATAAAGTAGATAAAGATACTTGTTGTTGTGTTGGATGTGGAGAGTGTGTTATTGCTTGTCCAACTGGTGCCTGGACACGTAAACCAACTAAATTTTATCGTGTTACTCTAGGTGGACGTAGTGGAAAACAGTATCCAAGAATGGGGAAAATTTTCTTAAATTGGATTACCGAAGATGCATTACTACAAGTGTTTAGCAATTGGCAAAAGTTTTCTGCCTGGGTGATGGATAACAAACCTGAATATATTCATGGTGGACACTTAATTGATATTGCTGGATATCCTAAGTTTAAAGAATTGATTTTAGATGGCGTTGAATTAAATCCTGAGTGTCTTGTGGCAGAAGAATTGTATTGGACTGAAAGTGAACAACGTGCCAATATCCATTTAAAACCGCTTGAACAACATAAAAAAGCAGGACCACAAAATTTAAAAACCACGATTTCGTGGTTTTTTAAAGGTTTATGGAGTTCGCAGTAATTGGTGTTAGCCACAAGCAATTAGCATTGGATAAACGTTCCTTATTTAGTTTTACAGATACTCAAAAATTAGAATTTTCAAGTTTATTATTAACCTATGGTATTGAACAAGTTCTTATTTTATCAACTTGTAATCGAAGTGAAGTTTATTTGATGTATCAAACAGATATTGATTTCTTACCATCTATTTATTTAAATTATTTTAATCAAGCTGAGGCGCCATTATATGTTAAAACTGGTGATGAAGCTTTTAGGCATCTATTAAAAGTAACCTGTGGATTAGAATCGATGCTGATCCGTGAAGATCAAATATTAGGACAAGTTAAGCAGGCATATGATTTTACTTGTAGAATGTCTTTAGGGGGAAAAGAGTTATCTTTGATTTTTCAAGAAACTCTTAATTTTGTCAAAAAGATGAAGCACAAATATCAGCAGCCGTCAATCTCATTGACTCATTTAGCCGTTGAACATTTAAAAAAAGTATCAAACTTATATAATAAAAAAATTATGATTTGTGGTGCCGGTGAAATTGCGACATCATTTATCCCATATTTATATGATAATAATGAATTAATTTTTTCTAATCGAAATAGTGACAAACTTGTTAAATTAAAACAACAGTATCCTAAAATAAAAATTATTCCCTTTAATCAAAGAAAAGATCTTGTTGGATCAAGTTAATATTTTAATAAGTGCTACAGCGAGCCCGCATCTATCTTTAATCGTGATGATTTTATAAATTCACAATTAATAGCGATTGATTTGACGATTCCTCGTGATATTGATAAAACTGCTTCTATTCAATGTATTGATTTAGATACATTAAACCATGAGGTTGCAGTCAATAATCAATTACGAAGTAAAGATGTAGAAAAAATAAATTCAGAAATTGATATTAAGATCAAGGAAGTAAGAACAAAGCTTGATAGTATCAAATATGATTATGTGATACAATCTTTACAGGCAAAAAGTATGCAGTTAGCTAATCAAACCTATGAAATTTTGGTTAATAAACTATCTTTAACTGCTCGTGAGCGCCATATATTAGAAAAAACATTAAAAGCATCATTTATGCAAATAATGAAAGATCCGATACATTGTGTAAAAACTAATCAAATCAATGATCTTGAAGTAATAAATAAACTATTTAGTCTTAAAGAGGATAATGAAGAATGAAAATAATTGTTGGTAGCAGAGGCTCAAGTCTTGCGTTAAAACAAACTGAATATGTAATTGAAAAACTCCAAAGGGCATATCCAGAAAATGAATACGAAATTAAAGTCATTCATACCATTGGTGATAAAATGCAACATATTGCTTTGGACAAAATAAACGATAAAGGTGTTTTTGTTAAAGAAATCGAAAAAGAACTATTAGAGCATACAATTGATCTTGCTGTCCATAGTTTAAAGGATATGCCAAGTGATAATCCTGCTGGTTTAGTATACGCTAAAACGTTAGCTCCTAGTGATTATCGTGATTGCTTAGTATTAAAGAATTGTTCTTCATTAGCAAGGCTGCCTCAGCATGCAACGATTGCAACAGGAAGCAAGCGGAGAAAATATCAACTATTAAAACTCCGTCCTGATTTAAAAATCGTTGATATTCGTGGAAATGTTAATACTCGTCTACAAAAGATGGCAAATCAAGAAATCGATGGTCTAGTACTTGCAAGTGCTGGGCTAAAACGTTTAGGCTTGGAAGATTTAATTAGTGAGTATTTAGATGAGACAAAAATGATTCCTGCCTGCGGTCAAGGCATATTAGCAATTCAAGTTCGTCAAGATAGTGAATTATTGACGATGATCAATAATATAAGTGATGAAATTACAACAACACGAATGGAACTGGAACGTTTATTTTTAAAAACAGTAAATGGCAGTTGTCATATTCCCGTTGGCGGTTATGCAAAAATTATTGGAGATCAGGTACATTTTTACGGATTGTTAGGGAATGAAGATGGAACGGTTTTAAAAAACATTGATAAGAAATTTAGTTTAAAAGATGCAAGCGAGGAAGTAACAGCACTTGCTGAAATGTTAATGAGGGAAGTTTATGAACGGTAGAGTCTATTTAGTCGGTGGTGGTCCAGGAGCAATCGATTTATATACAGTTAAGGCGCTCGAATGTATAAAAAAGTGCTGACTGTATAATTTATGATCGGCTAATTGATCCCGCAATATTAAATTATTGTAAGGAAACATGTGAGAAAACCTATGTGGGTAAAGCTTCAAATAACCATACTTTAGCTCAGGATAATATTAATCTTCTGTTAATTGAAAAAGCTCGACAATATGCACAAGTCGTTCGATTAAAAGGTGGCGATGTCTATGTTTTTGGTCGTGGTGGCGAAGAGGCCTTGGCTTTATTCAAAGCAGGAATTGACTTTGAAGTTGTTCCGGGTTTAACTTCAGCTGTTGCTGGTTTATGTTATGCAGGTATTCCAATAACACATCGTGGGGTATCTTCTGGATTTATGGTAGTAACAGCTCACCATAAAAATAATCAAGCTTATGAATGGGATTATCAACAGTTTCTAGATGATAGCTTAACGTATATATTTATGATGGGACAACAAAAACTAGAACAAATCGTTACAAATCTTTTGGTGGCAGGAAAAGATAAGACTACTCCAATTGCTTTAATTTCCAACGCAACTCGAACAGAGCAGCGAAGTATTTATGGAACACTAGAAAATATTATCGATAAATTTAAAGATAGTTATTTGTGCTCGCCTATGTTGATTGTTGTTGGTGCAGTAGTAGCACTTCATCATGAATTAGATTTTTTTCAAAGAAAAATACTACTAAACAAAAAGATACTGGTTGCATGTGTTAGTGATCAAGAATTACCAATCAGTAAGTATTTCAAAGAACAGGGGGCGGCAGTTAAACAGGTTCAGTTAGGGAAGGTCAATTACCTGAATTCTCAGCAAAAATTAGATTTAAATCATAAATTAATTGTTTTTACCAGCCAAAATGGTATTAGAGGATTTTTTAATTATTTAAAGATGCAAAGGGTTGATCATCGTAGTTTGACAACAGTTCGTTTTGCTTGTATTGGTGAAAAGACAGCCAACTTGTTACAACTATATGGATATTATAGTGATTTAATTAGTCCTAAAGCAAATAGTGAAGATTTTAATAATTATTTAAAAAATAAACGGATGGATAGTGAAGAAATGATTATTGTTCGTGCTAAGGAACATAGTAAGATAAAAAACGAGCAGAAGATCATGAATTAATTGTTTATGAAATAAAGAATTAATAATTGTTGAAGAAGAGTCATATCATTTAGCCTGTTTTACTTGTGCTTCATCGGTTGAACGTTTAGCAAATATCCAA
>ENA-OQLB01000816-OQLB01000816.1-human-gut-metagenome-genome-assembly--contig:-NODE-816-length-15765-cov-4.766338_pt1 | contig 15765 bp, 12 predicted proteins | sample MGYA00242656_ERZ504813 | MGnify/ENA primary metagenome ERZ504813 (study PRJEB26092, sample SAMD00036388) | human gut metagenome | host: Homo sapiens | study: EMG produced TPA metagenomics assembly of... | reverse complement strand
AAGAAAATAAAACATTCAAAAAAGAGTATTCAGTAAATACTGGATGCTCTTTTTTATGAAAAATGGAGTAAGATGATGGAACAGTGGTATCTGTATAAGAAAAAGGCTGATTTTAATCAGATTGGAGAAAAATTTAACATAGATCCAGTGATCGCACGGCTGATCCGCAACAGGGATGTGGTTGGGGATGAACAAATACAGCAGTATCTGTATGGAGAACTTTCAGATATTTCAGATCCTTTTTTGATGAAAGGCGTCAAAGAAGGAGTTGAGATTTTGAAGCAAAAGGTACAAGAGGGGAAAACGATCCGTATTATTTCAGATTATGATGTAGATGGAGTTGTCTCAAATTATATTTTGTGGAAAGCGATTCATGATCTTGGTGGAAAGATTGATTTTCAGATTCCAGACCGCATGAAAGATGGCTATGGAATTAATGAAAATATCATTGAAAAAGCAGTGGAAGACCAGATTGATACGATCCTTACCTGTGATAATGGGATTGCAGCAGCAGATGCAGTTGCATATGGCAAAGAACATGGACTGACAATGATCATTACGGATCATCATGATGTGCCATTTGATACCGATGAAGCAGGAGTGAGAAAAGAGGTTCTTCCACCAGCAGATGTAGTGATCAATCCAAAGCAGGAAGCATGCAATTATCCGTATCCGTTACTTTGTGGAGCAGGAGTGGCTTTTCAGTTTATGAGGCATTCTATCAGGCAATGGAAGAAGATGAAAGCCAATTGGAAGAGTTGTTATCCATGCTTGCGATCGCGACTGTTTGTGATGTGGTAGATCTGACAGGAGAAAACAGAATCTTTGTCAAAGAAGGATTACGCCGAATCAAAGATACACAAAATATCGGGTTGAAAGCATTGCTGAATGTGCATGATCTGATGGATAAACAGATACAGTCTTATGCACTAGGATTTATTGTTGGACCATGTATCAATGCGAGCGGACGTTTGGAATCTGCCGAAAAAGCATTGAATCTATTTCTGGAAGAAGATGAAGAGAAGGCAAAACAGACAGCAGAAGAATTAAAAGAACTGAATGATCTTCGGAAAACCATGACAGAAAATGGTGTAAAAGAGGCACTGGGACAGGCGTTTGAATATGAAGCAAAAGGAGATAAAGTGCTTGTATTATATCTTCCAGAATGTCATGAAAGTATTGCAGGTATCATAGCAGGAAGGATCAAGGACCGCTTAAATCATCCAGCATTTGTCTTAACAGATGCAAAAGAAGGAATCAAAGGTTCTGGACGTTCCATCGAAGGATATTCCATGTTTGAAGAGATGATGAAAGTCAAAGAGGTGTTCACAAAGTTTGGGGGACATCCAATGGCAGCAGGATGTTCTTTGGAAAAAGAAAAATTACAGGAATTCCGCAAAAAGATCAACGAGAACTGTACCCTTGAGAAAAAAGATTTTTGCAAAGAAAGTACAGATTGATATTGATATGCCAGTTGATTATATTACCATGGATCTGATCCATCAGTTATCTGTTTTAGAGCCATTTGGAAAAGAAAATAAAAAACCATTATTTGCGCACAGAAAGTTAAAAGTGGAACGTGTGAATGTTTTTGGAAAAAATAAAAATGTGATAAAATTAGCATTAAAGAGTAGTCAGGGAACTAGGATTGATGGCATGATTTTTGAGGATGAAGATGAATTTCGAGAGAAAATGGGAACATCAAAGTATATCACATGTACATATTATCCAGTGATCAATGAGTATCAGGGATATAAAAGTCTTCAGATCAACATTCAAAATTATTTTTTTGTGGAGAAATAGCATGAGTAAGATAAAATTAGTAGCAATGGATTTAGATAATACACTCTTAGACAGCGAGAAACAGATTTCAAAACACACAGAAGAAGTTCTAAAAGAAGCGATCAGAAGGGGTGTTTATATAGTTCCAGCAACAGGACGTATTTTTAAAGCAATTCCAGAATTTTTAAGAGATATTCCAGGCGTTCGATATGCAGTTTGCTGTAACGGGGCAACTGTTTATGATCAGAAAGAAGATAAGATCATATATACAAATCATTTACCAAAAGAAACGGTATTTTCGTTGTTTGATATTTTGGAAAATATCATTGTACACGTGATATTTATCAGAATGGGCAAGGGTATATGGAACGATGCTATTTTGACCATCTTGCAGAGTATGGTGTATCAGATCATGTATTAAAACTTGTGAGAGATACAAGACTACCGCTGGATGATCTGCGAAAGTACATTGAAGAGCATCCGCTGGGAATTGAGAAGATCAGTGTATTTTTTGATGATATGGAAGAGCGGGAAACTGCAAGACAAGAATTAATCGAGAAAAATATTGCGAGTGTAATCAAGTTCTCTGGGAAATAACATTGAAATAAATCAGATTGGATGTGATAAAGGAGATGGACTTTTACATCTGGCAGAGCAAATTGGACTATCTATGGATGAAGTGATGGCATGTGGAGATGCAGGAAATGATACGATGATGATCAAAGCTGTAGGAACCGGTGTTGTTATGGAAAATGGACAACCTGATCTGAAAGAGATCGCAGACTTTGTGACAAAGACAAATAATGAAGATGGTGTTGCATATGCAATTGAAAAATTAGTCTTTGAAGCATAAGATGTGAAAAAAATGTGAACATGGATCATGACTATTCATTTTTATTGACGAGGGTATCCAAAGTGGTATAATAAGTATGTTTAAATAGTTAGGGGGAACAATGAAAGATGAGAAAAACACGTAAAACAGCAGCTGTAGTAGCTCTGTATACGTTTTTGATGCTTGGATCAGTGTCTGTGGTCAGAGCAGATCAGCCAGTCACAAGAGAGCAAATGAGCAGTGAACAGACTGAGACCAAGACAGATTCTTCTGCCCAGACGACAGAAAGTGAAGCAACGACAGAGACAACAACACAGACGACTCAGGCAAAGCGACAACGGAAGCAACAACGCATACGCATACAACGGCTGCAGCAACACATACAAAGAAACATACAGCAACAACACATACAAAGAAACATACAGCGGTAACGCATACAAAGAAACAAAAGACAAAGTCTGATCAAGATAAGAAGAAAGATAAAAAAGATAAGAAAAAAGACAAGAAAGATAAAAAATCTATCATTCCAAAAGTATATAATGATCATAGTCTTGAGATGAAAGATAAGAAAGAGACGATACAGGGATTTATTTACTTTAATCAGGCAGATGCAGCATGGAATGACAATGGATATCAGATCAAAAGTAGTGGATGCGGACCAAGCGCTATGGCAGTTTGTATCAGTTCGCTGACGAATAAATGGGTAACTCCAGTTGATACAACAGTATGGGCATATAAGAATGGCTATTACAGTAGTGCTGGAGCAAGTCATGAGATGGTCCCAGCACTGGCACAACAGTATAAACTGAAATGTCATGGACTTGGAAGTGATGTCAGCAAGGTTAGAGATGCATTGAAGAAGAAGCATCCAGTAGTAGCACTGATGGGACCAGGATATTTTACGAAGAAAGGTCATTTTATCGTATTGGTTGCGATCGATGATAATGATCAGGTAACGGTTGCAGATGTTGGAAGCAGACAGCGTACACAGTACAAATATCCACTAAAAGAAGTGATCGCACAGACGAAGTCAGCATCAGCAGGAGGTCCATGCTGGGAGATTTATTCTGATCAAAAGATATCTGCGAAGGCTGATAAGAAGGCAAAGCAGCTGAAGGCTGAGAAGAAATACAGAAGCAAAGAATTTAAAGCAATGTATAATGAGATCAAGTCAGTATTGCAGAAAAATTATCAGTTAGCGGTTCCACTAAAGAAAGGAACACTAGTTAGTGAAGAACAGTTTGTTACGATCACATCCTTAGGAATCAACGATAAAGTTTCCGTAATGGATGCGAGCAAGAAGTTAACAAGTGATGTCAATCTTGACACAGTAGTAGATGAGATTCAGGCAGAGGCAGTCAAAGATTCTTTTTGGAATACGATCATGATCGCACCTGACAAAACTAATTTAACAGATAAATAAAATAGTATATATTACATAAAGAAAAGCACAGAATCATTGAGTATGATCAATGATTTCTGTGCTTTTTCTATTCTAAAAAATAGGAGGAAAGAAAAATGAAGATTCAAAATATAATCAAAAAAATAACGATTGCTGTATTATCTGCAGCAATGATGCTTGCACCTATCGTTAATATCAAAGCGGCATCAACAGATGTGGTCGATACAAGCAAAACTGGATCCATAACGATCCACAAATATGACATGACAGCAGCAAAACAGGCCGGTGTTAATACCAGTCAGTTTACACCAACAGGAAAACAGGACGCTGCGGCGGAAGCAGCCTTGGAAAAATATGCGATCAAAGGTGTGGAATTTAGTTACCTGCGAGTTGGAGATGTTGAACAGCAGAGTGAGAATGGAAAGATCCAGATGATCTATGAACTTCCAACCACAATACAGCAGATTTTGGGTTTGACATCTTCTGATGCAGCTAAAACAGAAGGAAGTAAGACATATTTTACAAGCCAGCAGATCAATGAGAAACTTGCCAAGGCATTAGAAGATAATACGGTAACGAAAGATAAATTAGAAGATACATGGGAAAGAATGGGACAGCCATGGATGAGACTAATGCTAATGGTGTGACAAGTAAAGACAAATTGCCACTGGGTCTTTACCTGATCGTTGAGACAAAGGCACCAGAAAATGTAACTTACACAACAAATCCATGGTTTGTACAGTTGCCATCCACGGATTCTAAGGGAGATGACTGGTTCTATGATGTGATCTGTTATCCAAAGAATGAAACTGGAAATCCAACACTTGACAAAAGAGTACGCAATAATCCAGATCAGGACAATGTGACAACTGCTAATACAGACAGACTGGCAGATTTTACTTCTGCAAGAAATGAATACAAATACCAGAGTACCGTGACAGCCTCTAAAGCAGAAAGACTGGATTATCAGTTCATTTCCAAATTGCCACATATCACATCATCAACAACCTACATGTCAACTTATACATTTAACGATACGATGGCAAAAGGAATGACATATGGGAAGGATGCCGTGATCGCAATCTATGAAACTAAGGATGCAGCGGACAGAACAAATGTGAATAATGTTGAGAAGAGTGGAGCATTGGCTGTATGGAAGAGTTCCGACACGGATCCAAAGTTTGCAGCAACATACGGAAAATCTGGAGACGATCCTGCAATGAAGATTGAGATGACAAAAGCAGGACTTAATGAGTTGAATAAGAAATATTCTGATAAATATATCGTTGTATATTATACAGCTAAGGTGAATACAGATGACAGCGTTATTCTTGGTGATAAAGGAAATCCAAACGATGTATCCCTTATGTGGAAGAGAACAAATACGAATTATTATGATATTTTAAAAGACAAATGTATCGTATACTCTTACGGATATGATCTGACAAAGAAATTTTCTGACAGCAAGGGAGATGCAACAAAGGTTAAATTCGTTGTAAAAAATAAGACAGATAATTACTATCTGGTAGCAAGAGCAGATAGAGCAGGTGTTTATCAGGTAACAGGAAAGTCTGCAAAAGAAGCTGATGCGACTCAGTTAGTCCGTCTTCTGATGGAAAACTTGTGATCAATGGGATTGAAGGAGATGAATATGGATTTACAGAAACACACTCCGATGCAGGATACTCCCTGTTAAAGAAAGAAGTGATCGTTAAGGTCAAAGAGACAAAAGCAGATATCACACCAACCGAAGCAAACATCACAGGGATCCAGAGTAAGTCTGATGCAGATTCCACAGCAAATGATGGAGTTCCTAATGGTTCGGTATTAAAGAATGATGTGACGGTTCAGACTACAGCAGCGAGTGCGACTGTGGATGAGACAAAGGCAACGATGACAAAACACGATGATTCTGGAAATGCATATATCAATATGCAGATCACAAATCAGAAGCAGTTCATGCTGCCAATGACAGGTGGGGCAGGAAACTATCTTCTGATCATTGCAGGGGTTGTTGTTGCTGGATGTGGGATCTTGATCTTGAACAAAAACAGAAGACGATCACAAAGATAAAATGAAACAAAAGATCATACCGATTCTGATCGTTCTGACAGGTTTTTTGCTGTTGTTTTATCCATTTACAAGCAATTATCTGTTTGAAAAGAGTGCAGGTTCGACAGTGGAAAGTTATCAGGAAAAGGCAGCCGGAATGGATCAGGCGATCATAAAAAAAGTAATGGATGAAGCAAAACAGTATAATGGGGAATTGCTACGATCTTCAATACAGTTGACTGATCCGTTTAAGGAAAAACGCTTAGATGGAGAGACGGTTCATTATAACAGAATATTAAATATTGATGGATCATCGATCATGGGATATTTAAAGATTCCTTGTATTTCAGTCAATCTGCCGATCTATCATGGGACAAGTGGGACAGTTTTGGAACATGGGATCGGACATCTGGCTACATCTTCCTTTCCGATTGGAGGAAAAGATACCCATGCGGTGTTGACTGGACATACTGGGCTTAGTTCTGCAAAATCTTTACAGATCTGACAGAGATGAAAAAGGGAGATTTCTTTTTTATACATGTATTGGATAAAAAGCTTGCTTACCGTGTGGATCAGATCACAGTCGTGGAACCACAAGATACAAAGGAACTTCAGATTATGGAAGGAAAAGATCATGTAACATTGGTTACTTGCACACCCTATGGAGTTAATGACAAGCGTTTATTAGTACGAGGAGTTCGCACAGCTTATCATGCAAAAGAGGAAGAGATAAGAGCAAGAAATCATTATTCGCAATGGATGGAAGTTTACAAACGGGCCATCTTTGCAGGACTATTGATTATTTGTGTATTGATCGCAGCCAGAAAAGTATATGAAAAGAAAAAGCGGAGAAAGGAGATATGGGTGAAACAAAAGATCATAAATATTGTTGGAATCTTTTTTCTGGTGATAGGGATCACGTTACTGCTTTATCCGGAGATCATATCATATCTGAAACAAAAACAGTCCGATCAGACGGTGAAAGAATTGACGCAGAGGAGAAGCAAAAGAAAACAGGATGATCTACTGTATCAAAAAGCAGTCTGCTATAACAGGAAGATATTCAAAGAAAAACAAGCAGGACTAAAGGATGTATTCAATTACCGCAGTGCACCGATCGTCTTAAGAAACGAAAAGAATACCTTCGGTTACATTAAGATACCGAAGATGAAACAGAAACTTCCATTATATCTGGGAGCGACGATGGAAAATATGAGAAAAGGAGCAGCGATCATGGGACAGACATCCCTGCCAGTAGGACAAAAAGACAGCAACTGCGTGATCGCTGCACATCGGGGATATCGGGGAATTCCGTATTTTCGGGACATCGAACAGTTAAAAACAGGCGATCAGGTGATCATTAGAAATCCATGGGAAAGACTGGATTACCGGGTTACAAAGATTAAAGTGATCGATCCATATGATATGGACAAGATTCTGATTCAAAAAGGGAAAGATATGGTCACACTTTTAACCTGTCATCCGTACCGAGGACATGGAAGATACCGGTATGTGGTGTACTGTATGAGGAATCATGGACAGAAGATCAGGAAACAAAAGGAAGATAGATAAAAATAGATGGAGAGGAGGATATGATGAAGAATGCAAAAAAGATCCTGGAAAGAAAACGAAAGATCATAGTGGTATTAGTGGTCATGGTTTCATTTGTTTCTGTTCTGACATGGTATCAGATGAAGAAGGCACATGCTTATCAATCATATAATACAGGAGGAAACAAACATTTTAAAGATGGACATTTAACAGTGAACATCAATGGACCAAATGGGAAAAGCGATAGTCTGACAATGTATATTCATAGTGATGAATATGAAAAAAATAAAAATGTCAGCGGTGGGACATTTAATAATTCCAGACATCCATATACGGTAACGACGTATTCCGGTGGAGGCGGAGATTATAAGCTTACAGTGAATAAACAGACGATATATTCAGAGAAGAACAGTAACAACAACTATACACTTTTAACGATCAAAGTCTGGTATCTGTTACCGGCCCATGAACAGCATCGATCCTGGGAATGGGTAACGGTGGATAAACCAGTATTTTCAGATCCGAGCAAGGATATAACGCTTTATTGCGGAGGAAATGATGGATTTTGGGAAAATTCCTATCATGATACTCAAGAACATTGGAAATCAGTAAATATCCATGTCAGTACTGGATTGGTCGGAGTGTCCTCCGCTGACAGAGATGGATGGAAAACTTATGACTGGTGTTCTATAAATCTGAATCTGGAAAAGCCAAGCCGCAGCATTTATTACAACGGAAATGGTGGAGATGGTGCAGATGTAACATGGAATTTTACGGATGGAGATTATTTTTCGTTTCCAACGGTATCAAGAAGAGGTTATACCTTGGAAGGATGGCTGGATGAAGGAACAAAATGGATGTCCAATACAGGCTGGCTGGTATGTGGTAATTATACAGAGACAGCCCAGTGGACAGCGAATACATACACTGTAAACTATGATGGAAATGGAGAAGATTCTGGATATGTGAATGATGGGACAGCCACGTACGATCAAAATTACAGCTTTGCTGAGAATGGATACACGAAAAAAGGCTATGCCTTTGTTGGATGGAATACAGATAAACATGCGGTGAGAGCACGGTATTCTCCAGAAGAGACGATCACATGGAGTAACACGGATGGTATGACACTTTATGCTGTCTGGTCCAAGAACTCTTATGAAGTAACATTTGATGGAAATGGTGCATCAGGCAGCAAAAAGACTGTGGAATTAAAATATGGACAGGATGATATCCTGCCAGCAAATACATTTGAACGGCCGGGATATACCTTCCTTGGATGGAGTGAAGATCCGAATGCGATCAAAGCAAAATATACCGATAGACAGGCAGTCAATACTCTCTGCGATGCTGGACAGACTTGTGAATTGTATGCTGTCTGGAAGAAAACAGATGGATCATTCGACACACACAACATTATTCATGATGACGGCATGTTTAATGGCTCGATCGAACTGGAAGGGCAGAATGGAACTGGATTTTCGAGAGACTACGTAGATTCTGAGTATGGAAGGATCGACAAGGAAGGGCAGCCAGGATATTTCACAAACCGTTACAAGTAAAAAGGAGGAAGAAAGTTTGAAACAAATGAAGACGATCTGTAAAAAGATATCGGTAAGTATTCTTACCCTCCTGATGATTATGACAATGTATCTGAGTGGTTCAGGAGAATCACTGTTCTTGAAGAATAGAGACGTCAAGGCTTTCACAGGAAAAGCCAAACTGGTGATGAGCCAGGCATTATCAAGTAATAAGATCTCAGAGATCGATCGTCCTGCATCAGAAGGTCTGTGGAGTATGACAGCTGACGGACACAGAGTGTTTTGCTTAAACTCTGGAAAGACCATGTGTTCTGGAGATACCTTAAAATACAAGACGATCAATGCAGCAACTTATGAAAAAAAGGGAATTGCAAAAGCATTAAACTGGTATTTCAGGTCAAGCGGCAAGAATACAAAAGATCTGTCATTGTGTCAGGCATACATCTGGCATGTGGACATGGAGCGAATAAGCAAAATACCGTTTATCAGGCAGGAAAAAATGTGGACAGAGGTTATTCGCAGAAAGATGCAAAAAAGTTCTGTAAAATGATCAGTGATCAGGATCCAGAAGGAACGATCTACTATTATACAGTGAAGAAATGTGTGAAAAAGAAGAAACTGGATTCCCATCAGGTTTTGTTCGGATTTCGTCATACACCGCCAGATATTGAAAAAGCGAAAACGAGTGCAACAAAGTCAGGAACCAGCCCAGATAATGTAAGGATCAAGATCAAAAAGAAAGATGCGGAAACAAGAGCAGGGCTTTCTGGAGCAGTATTTCAGATCTATATGGATGGGAATTATCAAGGAAGTGTAACAACCGATGACAATGGAGAAGCTTCTTATACTGTTCAAAGAACGGTAAGTTATAGTGTGACATCAACGAAAAAGACTTATGTAAAGAATTGGAACGATCTTTCAAAAAGTCAGCAAAAAGAAGCGACAGATAATGGCTGGTACGATTCTTCGGCAAAAGCATATGCTGTGGCAATGCAGGAAGCACAAAAACTTGCAGAGCAGAAGATTTCAGCCTTAAAGAGTGCCTCGGTCCACACTTGGATGGTCAGGGAAACAAAATCCCCATTCGGACACCTGATCCCAGATCAGACAGATCAGAGCAAAGTGGAACAGGTGGAGTCAGATCATTCACATTTAACTATACCAATGAATTTCAAAAGAGTGATCTGGAGATCTTTAAACAGGGAACTGTAAAGAATAAACGAGGGGATCTAGGAGTTGAAGCAAACTTGCAGAATGCTGTCTATGAGCTATATGCTGACCATGATATCACAGGCTCCGATAACAAGAGTGTTGTCTATAAAGCAGGAACACTTGTGACACAGATGGTAACTGATGCGGATGGTTATGCAAAAGTGACAGATCTGTATCCGGGATATTACCGTTTACATGAGAAGTATGCTCCGTTGGGATATAAGTTATCTAGTAATGATATATCAGTCACGGTCAATAAAAATACATCCCAGTATCTGAAGGAACAGCAATATGAAGGAACAATACAAGTTGTAAAGACGTTTGGCGAGGAAAATGTTCCAGAAGCACAGGCAGTTTTTGAGGTTTATGATTCCAAGAATAACTTAAAACAGACGATCACAACGAATGACAAAGGGATCGCAGAAACAGATTTACTTCCTTATGGAGCTTACCGTATTCATCAGACGAAAACGACCGATGGATATGATATGGTACCGGACAAATGGGTAAGCATTGATGGATCTAAAATGATCTATAAGGTTGAATCAAACGATCCAAAGCAGCATGCAGGGATCATGTTGACAAAGGTTACAAGGATCAGTGATAAGGAAACTGGAACTTATACAAAAAAAGAAGAATATAAGGCAGAATTCCAGATCATCGATCAGTCGACAAAGAAAGTCATAGAAACATTGATCACGGATGAAAATGGTGCAGCTCAATCTGGAAAGTTAGATCCTGGCATCTACACGGTTCATCAGACAAAAGGAAGTGATAATTATAAGATCGCTGATGATTTTGATGTAACGATCAAAGACGGCGATAAGAAATTTAAAAAATTTGAGCTGAATAATTATTATAATGGAGACAAGATCCGGGTCAGAAAAACGATGGTCAAGAATGGAAAGTCTAAACCAGAACCAGGGGCTGAGTTTGTTGTACTGGATGAATCTATGGTGAAAGATTTCAAGGATCAGACATTGGCAACGTCACAGGACAGGCTCCATTACATTGAAAAACTGAAAAAAGATAATAGAGATGCGATTCTTGGAACATTAGTCACAGATTCCGAAGGAAAGGCAGCGATGCTCCTAAAAGATTTCGTAAAGAAGACAGGTTTATAGTCGTGCAGACAGAGGTGTCGAAGGCTATGACCTTGCGCTACCGCAGTATTCCACAGAAATGAAAGCATCGATCGAGGATGAAGTCAAAGTGTATGAATTCGTTTTAAAAGACGATTATACAAAATCCGCAAAGATTTCGATCAAAAAGCAAATGTCCGTAAATAAAGATAAGTATGTACCGGAATCTGGGGCGGAATTTCAGATCATTGATCCGCATGGAGAAGTGGTCGATACTCTGATAACTGATGAAAAGGAGAAGCAACTTCAATCTCGTTAGCGATCGGTGTTTATACATTGCATCAGATCAAGGGTGATCCAAAGCATGAAATGATGGAAGATGAAGATGTGGTCTTGATCAAGTCTGATGTCCATAAGACAGTCACGTTTGGTCCGTATAAAGATGATGAAAATAAGATCAGGATCGAACTAGTCAAACGTTCATCAGAGACAAAGAAGCTGTTAAATGATGCAGTCTATGAAATCTATGATGAAGATCAGGATATTGTGGCAACTTTGACTACAGGAACGAGTGGAGATGGAACTGCAGAGTGCTATCTTCCATATGGAAAATATACGATTAAGGAAACTGCTGCGCCAGCAGGCTACAACATGGAGACGCAGAAGAAAAATCTTTTGAGTTAAGCGGGGAATCCACAAGCATCAAGATCACGTACGATAATGCTGGAAATGGAAGCTGCAGGTTTGAACAGATGGATACGCCAGTCTATGGAGAAATTACGTTCAGTAAGACGGGAGATATCTTAACAGATTATGACAAGGATTCTCAGAGTTTTATCTATGACAACGATCAGATCGCAGGAGCAGTCTATGGGCTGTATGCGGATGAGAATATCAAGAAAGATGACGGAACGCTCGTATGGAAGAAGGACGAACTGATCGATCAAAAGACAACGACAAAAGAGAAGGAGATCCATTTTACAAGAAAGGATATGGATGGAAAAGAAACAACTAACTTCTATTTAGGAAAGTATTACATAAAAGAGATCAAGTCTCCGACAGGCTATATCAAAGATCAGGAAAAACATGAAGTAGAACTGACATGGGATACAACTGCAGGAAGTATCAATGATATTCGTGATGATGATAAAGTACCAGACAAGGAAGATCCGTTTGGAAATGAAGACAATAATGTAAGTACAGGTATTTATGTGTTGGAAAAAGGCGAAAAATTGAACCAGAAGATCAAGGATGCGGAATCTGTGACTTTCACGTGGAAGAGTGCACCAGAAGGAGCTGTGACAACGGATGTTTCTCAGAATAAAGATGGCAGTATTGTGCTTTGGAACGATGATGGAGATTGTTATGTCTCAAGTCAAAGAGCCGGACAGGTCATCTACATGAATGCAATATCATCTAAAATGTTTAAAAATTGCAGGAATCTCACAGAGATCCATTTTAAAAATATTGATACATCCGCAGTTGTGGATATGAGTCAGATGTTTTATGCCATGGATTCCATCAAAACACTCGATCTTTCATCTTTCAATACCTCCAATGTAGAAGATGTCAGCCAGATGTTCTATGGAAATCCAGTTCTTAAGACAACATATGTCATGGATCAGTCTTAAAGATCGAAGAAGATAAGTTTATCGAGGAACAGCCGTTAAAGATCGTTGCCATGCCAAAGAACAGGTTCTTAAAAGGTGATAAATTCAAGGCAGAGGACTTTAGCTGGAGAATCCTTTATGATGACGATGGAGCAGAAGATGTGGAAGTGACGGATAAAGATGTGGCATTTACACCGACATATGCAGAAAAATCAGGAAAATACGAGATCAATATCAGTTTTAACAACCAAGGATCGTATAAAGATCTGCCAGAGAAAACGATCAAGACTACGGTAGAGGTTCTGGATTCAGAAGAGGAAGATATCGCCTTAAAGGTTGCAAAGAAAGCAAGTATTCATGTCAAAGCTAATGATACTTTGCAAAAATACGGCATCCACCTGATCAAGACTGATCAAGACGGAAACAAGCTGGCGGGAGCCATATTTGCCTTAAAAGCGAAAACAGATATCGTTAATAGCAAAGGAGAAAATATCTTTAAGAAGGGTGATACGATCGCCACCACTACATCACAGGATGATCAGTTTGAATATCTGGAATTTATTGGATTGCCGACCGATATCTATGCAAAGGATGGAACAGACAGTGATATGTATGAGGTAGAAGAAATCTACGCACCAGATGGATACGAGAAATCGGACAAGACATTAACATTTAAGGGTAAAGTGATCAATGATACGAAAGAAAATCTCATTCATGATGTAAAAGCCGAGAATAATACGGATAATGATACAACAACATATGTGCATGATTCAGATACTTTAGTCAACCAGAAACTGGATTATATTGCATTGAAGAAGATATGGGATGATCATGACAATGTAGCAAAGATCCGTCCAGATGTTGTTACGATCAAGGCAACACATAAGACAACAAAAGAAGTAAAGGTGTATACACTGACAAAAGATAATAACTGGACAATGTTTACGGATATCAAGAAGGATGATCGTGAAAAGTGGGAGTTTCGTGAAGATGTTCCCGAAGGTTATACTTTGACGAGTACACACTGGAATAATGCGATGTATGTGATTTCGTTTACGAACTTCCATGAAAATCCAGAATATGTCGATATCAATGTACAAAAGGTTTGGGAAGATGGTGACAATGGAGATGATCTGAGGCCGATATCGATCAAAGCTCAATTATATAGAAATGGTGAGAAATACAAGAATGCTATTACATTAGACGAAACAAATAACTGGTCAGATGATGTAACGTATCATTGCCTCGATAAGTATGACAAAGCTGGCGAACCATTTGAGTATGAAGTGAAAGAAGAAGTCTATGATAAGCTGACAGGTAATGCAAAAACAGGATATGTCGATACTTACGAGACAAATGAGACAATAGATGATGATGGTACAACAACGAAGAATATCATGATCACGAATACGCATACACCAGATACGACGAAGAAAAAGGTTAAAAAGGTATGGAATGATCATGGGAATAAAGATGGCATACGCCCAAAGTCTGTCTTAGTTAATCTGTTGGCTGATGGTAAAGTGGAAGAAACATTGATGCTCAGTGCGAAGAATAACTGGAAAGCGTCCAGTAAGGTACTTCCTGTGAAAGTCAATGGTAAAAAAGTCAATTATACATGGAAAGAAGTCGAAGAAGGATTGATCACGGGAGAATCTGAGATCGGATACAGACCAACCTATGATACGGATGAAAATGATCAGGATCTTACAGTAATCACAAACACACATGACCGTACAGGGCCGAAAGGAAGCATTACGATCACAAAAGCATTGGAACCAGGTAATCTGAATATGGATGTTGGGGATCCGACTTTTATATTTACACTGACTGGAACCGATGTCTATGGAAAGAAACACAGTTATGAGAAGAAAGTCAAATTCACAAAGGCAGAGGTTGAAAAACAGATGAAAGATCATCCGGGAGATCTGATCGAACTGTCTGTGACGTTTGATGATCTGGAATATGGCACTTATACGTGTAATGAAGGAGGTATGATCAAGTATTTCAAATTACTCAATATTAAGAGCAACAGCAGCAATGCAACGATCGATCAGGAGAAAGAAACTGTGACGTTCGATATTGGACCAACTGGAACGACAGCTAAAGCACAATTGACAGGTGGAGCGAAGTTTATGAATCAGATGATCCAAGGATCTGTAAAACTTATCAAGAAAGATTCTAAGGGGAAATCATTAAGAGATATCGAATTTGTGATCACATCATCTGATGGAGCAGAAGTAGCGAAGGCCAAAACAGATTCTGCTGGAGAAGTCACTTTTGATGGACTGCTTCCTGATACTTATACGATCACAGAGACAAAGACAGCGGTTGGAAAGAATCTGTTAAAAGAACCAATCATCGTTACACTGCCAATGACGATGTCACAGGCAGAGGTGGATAAACAGAATGTGGATACAAGTAAAGCAATCAAACAGGGAAATGATTATTACTTCTATCATCTGACGTACAATGTTACGAATGATTCTATATTGGATCTTCCAAAGACAGGTGGACGGACAGATGAGCTTTCATTCATAGGAGGAATCATTCTGATTTTAGGAGGATTATTTTTATTGCATAGAAAATTTCGATAAAATCCGAAAAAATATAAAAAAATAAATTATGAAGAAACCACGTAAATAAGCCATTTTTTACGTGGTTTCTATCTATAAAATAAAAATATCAAAAAAAAATTAAA